>Ga0184611_1000032_pt1 | contig 29362 bp, 49 predicted proteins | sample PLM3_5_coex_FD_133162 | JGI IMG/M metagenome (GOLD analysis project Ga0184611, IMG submission 133162) | Groundwater sediment microbial communities from an aquifer in East River, Colorado, USA - PLM3_5_coex | ecosystem: Environmental > Terrestrial > Soil > Riparian zone | place: USA: East River...
GAGGTGACACCGAACGCGTTTGGAGGCACCATCCGAGCTTCATCGCGATGCTCCGAACGTCTTGCGCTACAAGCCTTTCCGTGGATCGTCCCGGACGACCACCTGCACCTTGACGACGCTGCCGGGGCCGATCGCCATCTCGGCTCGTTCGCGGATCTGATCGGCCAGGAACCGGACCTGCGCGCCCCAGGGTCCGGTGGTCGCGGCGACCACCAGGACTCCGCGTTCGAGGCTCACCGGGGCGGACTCCGCGGCCAATCGGGGGCCCACCACCGACGCCCATTCGGACGCGAGCTGGCCGATCGGTATGCCCCGCGCGAACGTCCGCTCGCGTAGCAGGCCGTCGACGACGTCGCCGATCCTGGTTGCCTTCAGGGTCCGCTCGTCCTTGCGGTGCGCGAACCCCTTGGAGTGCGGCATCCCGATCAGGCCCCTCGGGCGGCGACGGTCCCGGCCGACACGTCCAGGACGAGCGACGAAGGTTCGGGCACGTGGGCGTCGTCGGCAACGCTGACGAGGACCTGTCCGCGGCCCGCGAGCCGCTCTCCGACCAGCCGCTGCCGGCGCGGGTCGAGGTGCGGGGCGTGGCCGTGCCGGTGGTGGCCGCCTGATGCACCCCGAGGCGCGGGCGTTCGTCGCCGGCGTGGCGCCGCGGGCCGGGGCCCGCTGGGTCGTGGAGCTGGGCGCCCGCGACCTGAACGGGACGGTGCGCGACCTGTTCCCCAGCGCCCGGGGCTACACCGGCGTCGACCTCGTGGCCGGCCCGGGCGTGGACGTCGTGGCGGACGCCGCCGACTGGCGCCCGCATCCGCACGACCAGGCGCCCGACCTCGTGGTGTGCTGCGAGGTGCTGGAGCACACCCCCCGGCCCGAGGCCGTGGTGCGCAACGCGGCGGCGATGCTCGCCCCCGGCGGCCGGCTGCTGGTGACGGCGGCCGCCCCGCCCCGCCCCGCCCACAGCGCCGTCGACGGCGGGCCGCTGCAGCCCGGGGAGCACTACCGCAACGTCGAGCGGGACGAGCTGGGCGCGTGGCTGCGGGGCGCCGGGCTCGCCTGCGAGGCGCTCGAGGCGCACCCCGACCGGGGCGACGTCTACGCCCTCGCCCGGAAGGCCGCGCGGTGAGACTGCTCCTCGTCCACCCGGGGGCCGTGTGGGCCACGCACGACGTGCACACGGGGCTGCTGGCCGGTTTGCGGGCGCAGGGCCATACCGTGACCGAATACGCGCTCAGCGGGCGCCTGGAGGCGTCCCGGGTGACCCTGGAGTTCCTCTGGCGCAAGCAGGTGCGGCTCGCCGGGCCGCTGGCCCACGTCCGGCCCTCCCACGCCGACGTCCAGTACCACGCCGGGCAGGAGGTGGTGACCCGGGCGCTGCGCGACGACGTCGACTGGGTGGTGGTGGTCTGCGCGGCCTATCTGCACCCCGACGTCCTGGTGCTCTGCCGCCGGGCTCGGCTGCCGCTGGCGGCCGTCTTTACGGAGAGCCCGTACGACGACCCCGAGCAGGCGAAGGTGGCGCCCCTCTTCGACGTCGTGTTCACGAACGAGCGGGCCAGCGTGGCGCCGCTGCGCGAGGCCAACCCGAACACCCACTACCTGCCCGTGGGCTACGACCCGGCGCAGCACGGCCCCCACCTGAACGGGGCGGACGTCCCGGCGCATGACGTGGTGTTCGTGGGCACGGGCTTCGACAGCCGGGTGGCGCTGCTCAGCGAGGTGGACTGGTCCGGGATCGACCTGGGGCTCTACGGCTACTGGGCCGACCTGCCGAAGGGGCACCCGCTGCGGCGCTACGTCCACGACGGGCTGGTGGACAACGCCACCGCCGGGGCCCTCTACCGGAACGCCCGCATCGGGCTGAACCTGTACCGCCAGGCGGGGGCGGGGGTGGCGGCGGAGAGCCTCAACCCCCGGGCCTACGAGCTGGCCGCCGACGGGGCGTTCACCCTGTCCCACCACCGCGCCGAGGTGGGCGAGCGGTTCGGGGCCCTGGTGCCCACGTTCTCGACCCCGCTGGGTCTGGAGGCCCTGGTGCGGCGCTACCTCCAGGAGGACACCCGAAGGGCCCGGGCGACCCTGCCCGCGCGCGTCCTGGACGACACCTATACCCACCGCGCCGCCGAACTGGTGGCGCACCTGAATTAGCGAGTAGATCGCACCGTCGAAGGAGAAGAACGTGCCTTTTTACCACGGCCGAGATGGCGCCATCTACATCAGCACGACGGCCACCGGGACGCCGTCGAACCTGCTGACCATGACCGCTTGGACGATGGACCGCTCCACCGAGCGGGTCGACGTGACCAACTTCGACAGCATCAACCAGGAGGAGGTGCAGGGCTGGCCGGCGCTCCGCGGGACGTTCGAGGGCTACTGGAACACGGACGAGGCGAAGCTCTTCGCCGGCGCCACATCGGCCAACGGGGTGAAAGCGATCTTCTACCCCACCCGCCGGGTGCCGTCCAAGTACGTGTCGTGTACGGCCTGGCTGGACGCCAGCATCGAGACGCGGGTGGACGGCGTGACCCGCGTGCGGGGCACCTACAGCGCCTACGGCTCCGACGCCGTCATCAACCTCTAGGAGCGCGGCGCCCGGGCGTCGGCCCGGACCTGCGCCTCGACGGAGCGCGTATAGAAGTGCTTGCACCACCCCTGACCGATGGACTGCCCGCCCGTATCGGTGACCGCATAGGTCGCCCCGTCCAGGGTGTAGCGGCACGTCTCTTTGACCTCGGGGACGACGCCGATCTGCTCGTACGTCAGGGGGAAGCGCGACGGCACCAGCGTGGCCGGATCGGGCCTGGCGTCCGCGACCTCCAGGACGCGGTTCGGCGCCTCCTTGAGCGACCACGACTGGAAGTCCCGGCACGTCCGAGCGGCGTCCACGGCGGTCACCTCGAGGACGGCGTTGTCGCCCTTGGCCCGCACGAAGCAGGTCGTCGGCTCCGGCGGCGGTCCGGCGGCGGGGGGCGTGCCGCAGGCGCCCAGCAGGGCGGCCCCGGCGACGGCGGCGAGCAGCGCTGCGGCGCGGCGTGGCGGGCGCATCTTCATCATGACCCGACTATGAGTCGGCCCCGGCCGGTCGTGTTGCGCCGCGCGGCCCCCTGTTCGCTCTTGTACGCCGCCGTTCGGAACTGTTCACCCCTTCCAGGAGGCCCCGCATGACGCAGAACGGCACCGCGAACGGCGCCGTCCGCCGCTCCCGCTTCGCCGACGGCTCGGCCGTCAAGCTCGCCCTCTCGGAGGGGGACTGGGTGCTCGTCCGGGCCGAGCTGACCTTCGGGCAGCAGCGGCGCCTCGCTGCCGCCGGGCTGACCGGCGTGGACGCCACCGCCGCCGGCGGCGACCGGCTGCGGGTCGACCTGGCCGCCTTCGACATCGAGAAGCTCTGCACCTGGGTCATCGACTGGTCGTTCACGGACGGGGACGGGAACCACATCGTGCTGACCCGGGAGCGCATCGAGGCGCTGACCCCGGAGACGGCGAAGGAGATCGCCGACGCCTTGGACGCCCACATCGAGGCGCAGGCGGCAAAAAAAGGCCCGGGGGCGCCTGGCACCAGCAGACCCGCAGCGACCTCGTCGTCTGCAAAGCGTTCGGCTGGAGCTGGCGCGAGCTGATGGCCACCCCCGCCCCCGTGGTCGCCTGCGCCGTCGCCTACCTGAACGAGGCCGCCGGGGAGCCCGCCGCCGCCGACTCGCTGGAGTGGCCGGAGGGCTAACGGGTGCCATCGGTCGCTGAGCTTTCGATCCTGCTGACGGCCCAAAATTCCGCGAGCGCCCAGCTGCGCGCGCTGGGCGGCGATGTCCAGCGCCTCGAGCGCCAGGTGGAGGGCGTGCAGCGGCGCACCGGCGGGGGCCTGCTCGGGGGCGTCTCCCTCGGTGCCGGGTTCGCCGCCGCGCAGGCCGCGCTCGGCGGGATGCAGGGGCTGTTCGACGCCATCGGCGAGTCCATCTTCGGGATGAACTCCCGGCTCGAGCAGACCGTGGCCACCTTCGAGGCCCTCTCCGGGTCGGCGTCCCGGGCCCAGCAGATCGTGCAGGCCCTGCGCCAGGAGGCGGCCACCTCGCCCTTCAGCGACCAGGAGGTGCTCGCCGCCGGCCGGGCCCTGGTCTCCAGCGCGCAGGGCTCCACCGACGCCCTGCTCGACCTCGTCCGGGTGGCCGAGCAGCTGGCCGCCGTCGACCCCGCCCAGGGGCTGGAGGGCGCCTCCGTCGCCCTGCGGGAGGCGATGAGCGGCGACTTCACCAGCCTCATCCAGCGGTTCGAGCTGTCCCGGGCCGCCATCCAGCGGTTCCGGGAGCAGGGGCTCTCCAACCTGGAGGCGGTGCGGGCCGAGCTGCAGCGCATCGGCGTCACCTCGGAGCTGGTGGAGCGCCTGGGGCAGACCTTCGAGGGGCGCCGGGCCACCATCGTCTCGTTCTTCGACGAGCTGCGCCAGCGCCTCGGCGCCGGGATCTTCGAGCGGGTGTCCGACGCCTTCGGGCACATGGTGAACCTCATCGCCGAGCACGGCGACCGGCTGCGCCGCCTGGCCACGGACATCGGGGAGGCCCTCGGCGCCATCCTGGAGCGGGTCGCGGCCGCCACCCTGGGCCCGCTGCGCGCCCTGGTCGAGGCCTTCGCGCCCGGGCTGTGGGCGCAGGTGGCGGCCGAACTGGAGCGGGTACCCGAGCCGGTGCAGGAGATCGCCCGCGCGGCGCAGCAGGCCGCGCCCGCTGCCCAGAGCCTGGAGCGCCAGCTGGCCGGGGTGGGCGTGGCCGCCGCCGGCATCCAGATCGAGGCCAACCGCGTCCGGCAGTCCTACGAGGCGCAGATCCAGCCCCTCGAGCGGCAGCTGCGGGTGCTGCAGCAGTCCGCCGACCTGCAGCGGGTGCAGAACGCGCTGGCCAGCAACCGGGCGGCGGTGGAGAACATCCGCCTCACGGCCGAGACCGCCGCCCTGCGCCGGGCGGCCGGCGGGGCCACCGACCCGAACGCCGCGGGGCTGTCCACCCGGCAGCGCCTCATCGCCCTGGCCCTCCAGGAGCGGGAGCTGCGCCAGCAGGAGCTGGGGCTGGAGGAGCAGCGCCGCCCGGCCCTGCAGTCCGTGGAGCAGCAGCTGGCCGCCCTGCAGGAGCAGCAGCGCCAGGCGCTCGCCCCGCTGGAGGAGCAGCTCGCGCTGTACCGGAACCAGGCCGACGTCCTGCAGCTGCAGCGCCAGCAGGCGGCCCTGCTCAAGGAGGACATGGAGCAGGCGGCCGAGGCCGTGCGCCGGGCGGGGACGGGCGAGGCCGCCCCGGAGGCGCTGGCGGACTCCCGGCAGCGGGGCGAGGCCCTGGCCGCCGAGTGGCTCACGGGCTTCGAGGACTGGATCAACGCCGGCGGGGGCACCGTCTGGGGCGCCATCGGGCGCAGCCTCCAGGCGTGGTACGACGGCACCGGGAAGGCGCTGGCCCAGACCATCGGCACCGACCTGGGGACGGCCCTGGCGGAGGCCGCCGGCGTCGCCGTGGAGGCGGGGGTCCGCTCCCGCCTGGCGGCCGTCTTCGCCAACCCGCTCGTCGCCGGCCTGCTCGGCGGCGCCGCCCAGGGGCTGAGCCCCGCCGGGGCGGCCCTGCCCCAGGTCGCGGGCGCCGTCGCCGCCCAGGGGTCGGCCATCGGGCAGCAGGGGGTGACCGTGGACTTCGGGGCCGGCTCCATCGTCATCGGCGGGGTGACCGACCCCGGCTTCGGCGAGCGCCTCAAGGCCGCCCTGACGGACTTCCTCAACGCCTTCGTCCTGGCCTCCGCCAACGTCGAGCCCGGGGCCCGCGCCGGGCTCCAGGGCGCCGGGAGGGCCCCCTAGATGCCCCGCGCCACGTTCGCCGGCGTCACCTTCGACTTCCTCCTCGACGGGCTGCAGGATACCCACGAGGGCATGGCCACCGTGCGGGAGATCCCGTCCGGCCCGGGGGACGCCTACGTCGACCTGGGCGGGCCCCTGCTGGCCCGGCGCAGCGTCACGATCCGGGTGGACTCGGAGGCGGACTACCGCACCCTGGCCGCCCTGCCCGGCACCGCCGCCTCCAGCGGCCCCCTGACCAGCGCCGCCGAGGGCGCGCCCCGGGACGCCGTCCTGCTCTCGGTGGCCCGCACCTGGCGCCGGGGCACCGGGGCCCAGCTCTGCCGGACGGAGTGGGTCTTCCCGTGACCACCACCGTCCGCACCACCACCCTGGAGGTCTACGTCCACGACGGGGCCGAGTGGCAGTACGACACGACCGCCTACGCCGTCTCCTGCTCGTTCGGCTTCGACCAGCGGTTCGCGGAGGCCACGGTGCGGCGCACCGGGGGCGGGCTGATCGCCGTCAACTACTGGAGCCCGGTCGAGATCAAGCTCGGGTGCACCCCCGGCGCCGGCGCCGCCACCCGCTTCAAGGGCTACGTCGTGCCCGTGGAGAACGCCGTCTACCCCATCGACAGCGTCCTCACCTGCAAGGGGGTGCTCTACCGCGCCCAGTGGGTGCGCAACCAGACCCCCGGCGGCACCGTCCTGGCCGAGCCCCCCACCGGCGCCCCGGACGAGGCCCAGGTGCAGGCCATCCTCACCGCCTGCGCCGTGCCCTACACCGCCGGGAACATCGCCGGCACGGGCAAGGCCCTGGGCAGCGAGTTCTTCGACTTCGACAACCCCACCGTCCCCGGCCCCTTCACCTGGGGCGAGGGCGCGTCCGGGCTGGACTACATCGAGCAGCTCGACGCGGTGAGCGTCCCGGACGACGCCTCCGGGCGGTTCCGCACCTTCGAGACCCTGGGGGGCGACGTCTTCCGCATCCCCATGGCCACCGCCCCGGCGGCCACCCCGGACTTCTCGTTCACGGAGGGGGTGGACGTCTTGGAAGCCCGGCTCACCCGCGATCCGGCCGGCGCCGCCAACCGGGTGACCGTCACCGGCGCGCCCACGCCCCTGGGCGGGAGCGTGCCCGGCGTGGAGGGCCTGGATGTGTACCGTTTCACCGCCGGCACCAGCGCGGCGCCCTACCTGCCCCCCGGGCTGCCCAACGGCCCGGACGGCTACCCCGCGCTGACCGCCACCTTCGCCTCGCCGCTGATCGAGAAGGCGCTGGTGGTCGACCCCGACGTGGCCGGCGACGTCCTCAGCTGCGAGGCGGTCGCCGCCTTCCTCCTGCAGGAGCACAACGCGGTGCTGGACACCCTCGAGTTCGCCACCCCGCGGGACGACCTGCTGGGGCCCGGGCAGACCATCCACCTGCACAGCCCCCGGCTGGCCGTGACCGACCCCGACCAGCACTACTGGCTTCAACGGTTGGAGATCACCCTGGACGAGCGGGGCGCGTTCACCCAGAAGCTGACCTGCTTGAGGCGCTCCTGAGGTGGTCGATACGGTCGGCCCGCTGGCGACGATGTGGCGCAGCGTCTACCGCAAGGCGTCCGAGGCGGCCGCGGTGCGGATGGCCGACCTGCTGCGCGACCACGTCTACCTGTTCCACCGGGACGCCGGGGGCGGGGGCGGCGCCGGCTGGGTGCTGCTGGCCGACCGCACCCTGGCCGCCGCGGAGGAGGTCTTCTTCACCGGCATCGCCCAGACGTACCGCGACCTCCGGATCGTGCTCGACGGGCGGGCCACCGGCACGGGGGTGGCCTCCGGCGACGTGCGGATGCAGCTCGGCTCGGCCGCTCTGGGCGGGGGCGTCGACACGGCGAACACCGCCTACCGCTCCACGCTGCACTACGCCCAGCTGGGGAGCGACAGCCACGGGCTGGGCGCCGCCGCCGGGGGCACGCAGAACCGGGACTACTACGCGCTGGTGGGCAGCGTCCCGGGCGAGCTGGCCACCGACGCCGGCGCCACCGGGGTGATCGACCTCACCCTCTACCACTACACCCTGACCGACCGCCACAAGCGCTTCTTCGCGCTCTGCACCCTCACCGGCGACCAGACGAAGGGGGCGCAGACCCGCCACGCCGCCGGGGAGTGGCGCAGCACCGCCGCCGTGACTCGGGTGAACCTCTACGCCCCCAGCGGCGACGGCTGGGCGGCCGGCACCCGGGCCCGCTTGTACGGCTGGACCGACGGCTAGCCGGGGATAGAATGCGAGCAGGACATGACCGACGACGCTACCGGTAGCGGTTCGGGGCAGCTGGGCGGGGTCACGGGCGGCGGCGCGGCCGGAGGCGCCTCCGGCCGCGCCGCCGCCGGCGGGCTGGGCGGCCGGGCCGGGGTGGCCCCCAACGGGGGGGCCTCGCTGCTGGGCCGGCTGCGCTCCGGGCTGCCCCTCCCCGCGCACGACCACGAGACGCCCGGCACCGGCGGGCTCATCGACTACCTGCGGGTGGACGTCGCCGCGCCCCAGACCGTGCTCGGCCCGGTCACCGTCGAGGGCCGCCCGCTGGACGCCGCCGGCGCGGTGGGGAACGTCGCGGTCTGGGACGCCGCCGGGCTGTTCGTCCCCGCCGTGGCGGGCGAACCGGGGCCGCCCGGCGCGGACGGGACACCGGGGGCCGCCGGCCCGCAGGGGCCCGCGGGGCCCACCGGGGCGCAAGGCCCGCCGGGGGTGCCCGGCGCCGACTCGACGGTGCCCGGGCCGCAAGGGCCCGCGGGGGCCGCGGGGGCCGCGGGGCCGACGGGCGACCCCGGGGCGCAGGGCGTCCAGGGGCCGGCCGGGACGACCGGAGCGCAAGGGCCGGCGGGGCCCGGCGTCCCGGCGGGGGGCGCCACCAGTCAGGTGCTGACCAAGACGAGCGCGGCCGACTACGCCACGGCCTGGCAGACGCCCGCCGCGGGGGGCGGGGGGCTGGCCACCGACCCGCTGGCGAACGCCAAGGGCGACGTCTTCGCCGCCAGCGGGAACGACGCGGTGGGCCGGCTCGCGCTGGGCACGGACGGGCACGTCCTGACCGCGGACAGCGCCCAGACGCTGGGGGTGAAGTGGGCGGCCGCCGGCGGGGGCGGGGCCTACCTGCCGCTGGCCGGCGGGACCGTGTCGGGGACGATCACGGCGGCCGGCGCGGGGGTGAACGCCGGGGGCGCCCTGGCGGTGGTGGGCAGCGCCCCGGTGGCGACCGACCGGCGGCTCTACGGCGCCGGGTCGAGCCCCGCGTTCACCGGCGGCTCGGCCGGGGGCGAGAACGGGTCGCGCTTCTCGGTCACCGGCGGGGGCTACCTCGTCGCCGTCCGCTACTACTCGACGAGCGGCTACCCGACGCACGTGCGCCTCTGGGACACGACCGCCCCCGGCGCCCCGGTCTGGTCGACCACCACGCCCCCGGAGTTCACCGGCGGCGGCGGCTGGAAGGAGCACCGGCTGGCGGCGCCGGTGGCGCTGGTGGCCGGCCGCAACTACGCCCTCACGTACCCCTCGACCTGGCCCGCGATGACGCCCTCGCAGCAGGACGGCTTCACGCCGACGCCGGACAGCCCGGTGGTCTTCGACGCGCACGTCCGCGACAACACGCCGGGGAACTACCCCGGCACCGTCTACAACGCCGCCTGGGGCATCGACCCCGTGGTGCGGACCAGCCTCGTCGACCCGGCGCCGGCGGCGAGCGGCGCCGTCCGGTTGCCCAACGGGGCGGACGGCCGGGTCGCCTGGCGCAACGCGGGCGCGTCCGCCGACCTCAGCCTGACCGCCGACGGCAGCGACCGCCTGGCCTTCAGCGGGACGACCCTGCAGCTGGCCGGGGACGCCGCCGCCACCCTCTCAAGGACGGGGGCGGGGGCGCTGCGGGTGGACACCCACCTGGCGGTCGGCGCCGCCCCGGCGCCGCTTGCGGGGGCGTGGCGGCAGCTCCAGGTGGGGGACGCGGCCGTCCTGCACGGGCTCAGCGGAGGGCGGAACCTGCTCCTGGCCCTGAACAGCTACATGGACGCCGCCGGGGCCAACAAGGCGATCCAGAACGCCGTCGCCACGCGCCTGCAACTCTACGACGGCGGGTTCGCGGTGGCGACGGCCCCCGTCGCCACCGTCAACGCCACCCAGACCTTCACCACCCGCGCCAGCATCGCCCCCACCGGCACCCTCACCCTGACCCCGGATGCGGGGGCGGCGGTGCTCACCACCCCGGCCGGGTCGGGGTTGTTCACCCTGGGGCCGTGGAGCGGTCTAGATAACAACTCCCTCCGTATCACCGCAGGCGTCCACATCGGTCTCGACCCGGCGAGCAACTACGTCATCCCGGTGCGAGCCGCGGCGATCAACCTGGGCAGCGCCGCGTCCACCTGGCAGGCGGTCTATGCCGTCACCGGCACCATCCAGCCCTCCTCCGCAGCCATGAAGGAGGGCATCACCCCCCTCTCCCCCGAGCGGGCGATGCAAGCGGTGCGGGACACCGAAGCGGTCACCTTTGATTACATCGCCCCCACCCGCCCGGCGGAGTGGTACGACCTGCCGGACGACCCGGAGCAGGCGGAGGTGGTGCTGCAGCAGCGCCTCACCGCAGCGCCCCTGGAGGCCGCGGCCAGGCACCAGTCGGGCTTCATAGCGGAGGCTGCCGATCCGCTTTTCTTAGTCGGCGAAGGGCAGACCAGTCCCGGTAATAGCGTGGGCGTGCTCATCGCCGCCCTCCAGCACATCGACGCGCGGCTCACCGCGCTTGAAGGAGCCTAGAGATGGCCGCGACGAACCCGCCCCAGGTCGGGGTGGCGATCACCAAGGAGTCGCTCAACGCCAAACTGGGCGGGGCGACGCAGGCCCTGCGGAAGGCGTCCGTGCAGCTGCGCGAGCTGGCCGACTCGACGGCCCCCTATACCGCGGCGGACATGGAGGCGCTCTTCGGGTTCAGCACGGCCGAGGCCGAGCTGTTCCTCTCCTCGCTGCGGGGCGCGACCGAGACTCCGGCCCTGACCGCCACCGTGGACGGCTTCCAGTTCATCAACCGCACCTGGGGCGCGTAGGTGGTGCCCGTCGCCCAGGAGGCCGAAGCGGCCCCCGCCGGCGCCAACGGCCGCCCCGGGGAGCCGGAGAAGCTGCGCCTGCCGGCGGAGGCGGTGCAGTACCTGCTGGCCCTGACCCTGCGCACCGACCTGGGCGCCGCCTGGTGGCGGGGCTTCGTCTGCGCCCACGGCGAGCCGTCCTGGGTCGTCGGGGGCCAGTGGACGTTCCGCGCCCGGGACGCCGAGGTCGTGCGCGCCCTCCCGGAGGAGTAACCCGCCATGCAGAGCGTCTGCGTCGCCACCACCGTGCGGGTGGGCAACCACCTGCTGACCGCCGAGGAGGCCGCCGCCGGGCAGCCCCAGCGCCTGCCGTTCGCGGACGAGGACGGCGCCCCCGTCGACCCGGACACCGTCCTCCTCGCCCTGACCGCCGCCACGGGGGAGACGCGCACCTTCGCCTACCCGGACGTCGGCCCGGACGACTCGGGGGTGCTCACCCGGCAGGAGGAAGGGCGCTTCTACGTGGACTGGACGCCGCTCGACCCGGAGGACGGGCTGTGGCGCTGGGCCCTCGTGGGGGCCATGAGCCTGGGCACGGCCCAGAGCGACCAGGACGTGTTCTTCGTCCGCCGGCCCATCGCCCCCGGGCCATGAGCGGTGAGCGACTCGGCGCCGCCGGCGCCCGCGGACGCGCCCCCGGCGGCCCTCGAGGACCACGGCGCCCAGCCCAGCACGGCGCCCGCCGGCCGGTGGTGCCCCTACTGCGGGGCCGACCTCTCGGGCGTGGCGGCGCGGCAGGACGAGGACGAGGCCGTCTTCGCGGTGGCCGGGCGCCGGCTCAAGATCACCGTCGCCGTCCTCTTCGTCCTCTTCTGGTTGATCTTGTCCGCCTACGACTGGCTGAACGACCCGGCCGTCCCGATCCTGCCGGGCTGGTTCTCGGCGCTGGGCGCCATCATGCTCTTCTACTTGTTAGGTGTCAGTCCGTGGGGCCTGCTGCGGCGGCGGTGACGGCGTGAGCGAGGTCGTGCCCGGCGTCTGGTTCCCCATGGATACCGTGACCGCCTACGACCCGCTCCGGGGCGGCTACGCCTTCCTCGACCGGACGGACGGGGGCGCCACGTACCACTGCGGCGCCGACCTCAACGGCGGGGACGGCGGGGACGGGGATCTGGGCGCCGCCCTGCGGTTCCCCGTCGCCGGCGAGGTGGTCTACGTGGGCCGCTGGAACGGCTACAGCACGGGCTACGGGAACCACGTCTGGCTCCGGCTCGTCACCGGCGACTACCTGCACTACTGCCACTGCGCCAGCCTCGAGCTGGGCGAAGGGGCGGTCGGCCAGGCGGGGGACGTCGCGGCCCGGGTCGGCAAGTCCGGTTTTCAAACCTGGGCCCACTGCCACTTCGAAGTGAAACGGGAGGACCCGGCGCTGGCGGGGTACGACTACTGGCCCTACGGACAGAGCGCGGACTACGTGCGGCAGCACTACGTGCGGCCGGCGGACTGGTGGAACGAGCTGCTGGCCTGGTGGGCGAACCAACCGGAGGTGGACGTGAGCATCTTAACCGGCGCGCAGACCGCGGCGGTGCAGGCCGTGATGTGGGGCGAGTACCCGTTCAACCCGGACGCCGCCATCGCCGCGTCCTGGCGGGACGAGTGGCGCCGCGGCGCGTGGCGGGGGCGGGCGGTCAGCTCGGAGCAGCTCGTCCCCGAGGACACCGTCGAGGGCAAGCCGGCCGGCGCCTACCAGCTCTTTGAACTGGGCGTGTGTGTTTGGTTACCGGGAGAACCCGCCTCGTGGAACGGCTAGCGCCGAGCGCCGCTGCACAGACGCGAGACGTATTTCTCGGTCAACCCGTACTCCGCGGCGAGGACACGCTGGCGCTCGCCGGTCTTGAACCGACGACGAAGGTCCGCCACCTCGACATCGGCCAGCCGGGCACGGCTGTTCCGTTGCCCGACGGAGAACCCCGGCGGCTTAGCCGACCGCCCCTTGTCGATGCAGTCCCGCCAATTGTCGGCGATCGTGCCGACGCGCAGATGCGCAGGATTGCAACAGGCCCGCACATCGCAGGTATGCATCAGGATCGCCGGCCACGGGGGCAGGTCATTGCCATGCAGCAGCCAGCTCACCCGATGAACGTACTCCACGGTACGCCCACCCACGCTCATCTGCCCATAGCCGTTGCGAGTCGACCCCTTCCACAGCCAGCACGCATCCGGGCCGCCCCGGTCATCAACCCGACGCCAGAAGCGATCAGGGAGGGTGGGCGAGGCGTAGGAAAACCAAGGTGCCACGTGGATATTGTACTGGACTTCGAGGCGGGGTGCTGCGTCTGGCTGCCCGGCGAGTCGGCGAGCTGGAACGGGTAGGAGGGCGACGTGATCGAGCCGAGCCTGCGGATGGTGTTCCTCGTGGTCGCCGCGATCCTGTTCGCCCTCGCCGCGCTCTACGTGCCGCCGGCCCCGCCCCGGTTCTCGTTCACGGCCGCCGGCTTGTTCTTCCTGACGGTGAGTTTCCTCTTCGCCGGGTAGCACGCGAGTTATGCGCTGTTATGGTGCGCAACTTAATGCGGCGAGTGCCTCGATGGCGTCCCGGCGCCGCAGGAAATGCTCGCCGAGCGGCACCCCATCAGCCGGCTTCGCCCGCCACGGGCGCCCGCCGGCGGCGAAGCGATGCACCCACCCGAGCCACGTCTCGCCCCGGTAGACCTTCCAGTGGCTCCCGCCGCCGGGAACCTGCCAGAGCCACACCGGCTCGTCAGGCATCGGTCGTCACGACGCGGCGCTTCGCCCACGCCCGAAACTGCGCCTCAGTCAGCCGTCCCGCGTGGTCGCACTCTTCTGGCCAGCGCCAGCGCCGGCATTCGGCGCAGTACACCTGGCGCTCGCCGCGGCGCATCCGGCGCTCGGCGTCCAGCGCCGCCTCGGTGTAGTCCAGCACGCACAGGTACGGCATCTGGAACCCCGTTTCTTGCGACAGAAGTGCCGTTATCGTTCGTCATCGGGGATGCGGCGCGGATCGCCCCACCCGAGCACGGCGAAGGCGTGCTCCAGGTCGGAGAGGCCCATCGTGCTGATGTAGGGCTCGCCGTCGCGCTCGAAGTGGTGGCCGAACTGCCAGACCATCCCCTCCAGGCACTCGCGCAGCCGAGCGTTCTCGGCCCGCGCCGCGTCCCGCTCGCTGATCGCCTGGGCGAGCCCGGCGCTGATGTTCCCCAGCGCCTCCCGATCGGCGGCCTTGAGCTGCCGGTCCAGTTCTTTCAGCCGCGGGCCGATGCCGAGGGGCTCGCGGGTGAAGTCGTCGCTGCTCATCGTTCGTCTCCGTAGGGGTGGGCGTGCGGGTCGCCCGCCGGCGGCGCGGCGGTTCGTCGCTCCGGTCGAGGGCCAGCAGCATCCGGCGCAGCGCGTCGAATTGCTTGGGCGTCAGGTCGGGCGCAAAAGCGTAGAGTGCCCAATCCAGGTCGTTCACGTCGGCCGGCCACCGGCAGACCCAGAGCTGCTCTGAGACGCGGGTCATCGGAGGTCCCAGCCGCCGGAGCCCGGCGCGAATTGCTCGTCGTCGTCGGGTTCGCTGGCCGGCGGGGGATCGGCGGCGGCGAGGGGCACGTAGTACATGGCGTGCCCGTCCAGGTGGAAGTGCTTGTGCCCCGGAAAGTCCCGCTCCTCGGGGTGGGCGTGGTAGACGTACTCGTCGCTCCCGAGGCGCCAGCGGTGGTAGTGGGCGCGGGGGTGCGGCGTGCGCTGGGGCGGCGCCCCGTCGAACACCACGGGCTCGGTGTCCAGCACCCCGGCGAGGGCCGAGAGCGCCTCCGCCTGGGCTTCGATGGCCGCGAGCCGTTCGTTTGACATCTGGAACCCCGTTTCTTGCTTGCTAAGGCGGAAGATGATGCGCATCTTAATGTCGTCACCGGTCACCGGCCGGAGCCCTATTACCGCTCCGGCCGGTTTCCGATAACAACTACTTCCCGCTCGAGCGCGCCGCGGCCCCGGCCCTGGCCTCCAGCCGGCGCTTCGTCTCCCGGCTCCAGTCGACCTGGGGCTGCAGCGGCGAGCCGTCGGCCGGCGGCCCCCCGGGCGCTCCGGCGGCGGGGACGAACAGGTTGGCCGCCCGGGCCTCCCCGATGCGCTGGTGCTTCACCCGTTCCACCTGCGTCCGGGTGTACTCCGTCCCGTCCAGCGTGATGGTGTCCTCCTCGGCCGCGCTCGGCGCGGGCGCTGACGCGGGGAGACGCGCCGGAACAGGGCGTGGCCCGGTTGGCGGGCCGAAACTCGCAGGACGGGCATTCTCGTGCGCCTGGGCGGGCTCCTCGTGCGCAGCGCCGGCGGGCCCCAGCTCCTCGAACGCCACGGCGCCGACGTTGAGGAGCGTCCTCAAGGCACGCGAGACCGCTCGGGTGCTTGCCATTCGGATGAGGTGGGGCAGGATGCCCCGGCCGACGGACGCGGGGGAGGCGTCCCCGATGTCGCTCGCCCGGCGCAGCACCCGCCCCTCCTCCGGGTGGAAGACGGTCACCGTGGCCGAGACGACGCACGTCTGGCCGTTCTCGCCGGTGGGCAGCTGCTCGATCTTCGTGTCGACGTCGAAGTAGCCGCCGCTGAGCTGGTGCAGGCCGTCCAGCAGCCCGTCGCTGAGGATGAAGTCCCGGCCCAACTGCTGGGTGACGAACTTCTTGTCGATCCGCACCTCGGGGAACCGGTACGCCTCCTCGGCGAGCAGCTCGCCCGTCTCGCGGTCCACCCGCTCCGCCAGGTCAGTCGCGGCCATCGCGCCGCCCCCCCTTCTTCGTCGCCTTCGCGGGCATGGCCACCAGCGGCCCGTCCATGACCCATTCCACCACCCGCCCGTCCGGCAGCACCAGCCGGCACGCCACCCCGCCCTCGTTCTTCATGTATCTATCATACCATTTTGGTATTACGATTGCATTGAAATAGTGGCACTGTGGCTATACTGCCGGTATGCCGAAAGACGACGAGACGGTCATCTCGATCCGCTTCCCCAACCCCCTGGCGGCGGCGCTGAAGGGGCTCGCCAAGGACGAGCACCGCAGCGTGAACGGGACGGTGCTCGAGGCGGTGGAGCGGTACCTGCGTACCCGGCGGGGCCGGCCATCACGCGGCGGCCGGGAGGGCCAGGGGGGGCAGATCGGCCCAGCGGAGGACGAGGGGTGAGGCGGTCGCTGGTTCTTGTGTAGTGAACGACAAACCGTTCTTACCACAATCACCGGGAGACAGCGTCTGCGTCAGCGCCACCCGCAGCCCGTTCGGGTACGGCTCCGCCGGCCGGCGCACCTCCGCCGCCACCCCCAGTGCCCGCACCAACTCCTGGCGCTTCGCCGGCGCCAGCGCCGCCGCCAGGAGGGCCACCTCCCCGCCCGCCCCCAGCGCCTCGGCCATCCCCCGCACCAGCGCCTGCGCGGCCGCCAGCCGGTCGCGCTCCGCGTGCCAGACCGCCCGCCGCCCCAGGATCGCCGCCCGGCTGCGCTCCAACGAGGCCACCTCCGCCGCCTTCCGGTTCAGGAGCGCCACGACCCCCGCCTGGGCCTCCGGGGTCAGCCGCCCCAGCGCCGCCTGCAGGTTCCCCTGCTCCCGCCGGCTCTCCCGCAGCGCCGCCTCGATCCCCGCCACCTCGCCCGCCGTCGGGTCGGCGTCCGCCAGCGCCGCGAAGTGCTCGCCGACGTGCTCCGGCCGGGCCAGCAGCGCCGTCGCGTGGCCCCAGACGAGACCGTCCAGCACGTCCACCAGGATGCTGTTCGTGCACTGCCGGCCGTCGGGCCGCACGGCCACGCAGCGGTACATCGCCCCCCGGTGCCGGTTGGCGTTGGCCACCACCATCACCCGCCCCAGCTCGGCCGCGTCCTGGCGGCGGCAGTAGGCGCAGCGCACCAGCCCCCCGCGCAGGAGGGCCGCGTCCGGCGCCCGGTTGTTGCGGGACGCCTGCGCCCGGTTCTGGGGCAGGCGCCGCTGCACCGCCTCCCAGTCCTCCCGGGACACGAGCGCCGGGACCGTGCCCGCCGGGAGGGGGTGCTGCTCCGCCTCCGGGCGGTAGCGCCACCCCGGCTTGCCGTTGGGCGTGCGGCGCCGCTCGTGGCGCCACCCGGTGGCCTCGCCGGTATACCGGGGGTTCACCAGCCGGTCGCGCACGGTCACGTACGACCAGGGGTTGCTGCGCCCGCTGGGGGCGGTCACGCCCTCCCGGGTCAGCGCCGTGGCGATGCCCCGCAGCGTCTGCCCGGCGAGGTAGTCGGCGTAGATGCGCCGCACGACCCGCGCCGTGGCGGGCTCCTCGGCGTAGCCGACGATGATCTCGTCGCCCCGGTGGTTGCGCCCGAACACGAACCGGTAGCCGTACAGCGCCCTGGGTGCCGGGGGCAGCCGGCCGTGCTTGGTCAGGCTGTCCAACCGGCCCCGCATCGTGCGCTCCTTGATCGCCTCCGCCTCCAGCTCGGCGGCGAAGGCCATCGCACCCAGGGAGAACCGGCCGATGGCCGTGTCCTCGAACCGCTCCTTGACGAACTCTAGCCCGCACCCGTTCAGCCGCAGCTCGGGCAGCAGGTGCGCCGGCTGGTACTGGTTGCGGAAGACCCGGTCGACCTTGAAGACGACCAGGGTGTCCGCCTCGCCCTCACGCAGCCGGCGCCGGACGTCCGTCAGGACCGGCCGCGCGCCCAGTTCCTCCTCGATGGCCGTCTCGGCCTCCTCGTAGACGGCGAGCAGGTGGAGGTGCTCCCGGTCGCAGTACGCGCGGACCCCCGCCTCCTGGGTGTCCAGCGAGCAGTTCTCCTCCTGGCCCGGGCTGGAGACGCGCACGTAGCCGATGGCGGATCTCCTGGTACGCCGCGGCGGGCTCGAGCCCCGGCCGCTCATCCGCAACCTCCTTGGCGACGTCGAGCAGCGGCGCGTACAACTCGGCCAGGATGGCGCGCAAGCGGTCGTCCGGCGTCATGCCCGGGAGTCTGCGCAGACGATGCGCCCGTGTCAACGTTTTTTGCGCCACAGCGCACGGATGATGGCATTTCGTCACCATCGTAGCAGGCCGACCGGCCCGGTGGGGAGGACTCAGTCGGGCGGCGGGGGCTGCGGGCCGGGCGCCGTGGGGATGCGGACGTAGAGCACCACCGAGCCGTCCGGGCGGTACTTCTGCAGCACCGTCGCGCCCGGGGGCAGCGTGAGCAGGGAGGTCGGTCCGACCGCCGCCCCGGGCGTCGTCGGGGCGTACTGCGCCACGGCCTCCGCGGCGGTGCTCTCCAGCTCGGCCTCGGCCGCCTCCCCCGCGAGCGCCTCGGCCGCCAGTTCCGCGTCGGCGGCGGACAGCTCGGGGATCGGCGCGCAGCCCCGCAGCTGGCGGGGGGTGACGCCCAGGGCCCGGGCCAGGCGCTCGATGGTCTCGTCCTCCGGGCGGGGCCGGCTGGCCTTCTCCAGGCCGGAGATGATCTGCCGGGGCACGCCGGCGGCCTGGCTCAGCTGCTCCTGGTTGATGTCGCGGTGCGCCCGCAGCACGCGCAGCCGCTCGGCCAACGCCCGGCTCCGCCGGGCCTGTGCGGCCAACCGGGCCTGTCGCTCCTCCCCGTCGATGGCGGTCTCCTCTCCCCCGCCCCTAGTGTTGTCCGGGAGTCACCAAACGTCAAGGGTCTGCGGGGCCGAGGCCCACTCCTCACGCCGCCCTCACGTCAGTAGCGGGGCTGCTGCCGATGGTGACGGTTTAACATCAACTACTTCATGGGGCGCTAAAAGTGTTGACGACTGGTAAACGGCGGCACTAGAGTCCCCGCCACGACGGCGGTGCCGGGAGCGCACCGCCCCGACCACCGAGGGACGCGCAGCAGCGGGGGCCGTGGCCGGCCCCCCACGGCCAGGAGGGGCGCCGAGGATGACGACGCAGCCAGCTACGCCCGTGGGGTTCGTGCAGCACATGGAGGTGAAGCGGCAGGCGCTCGGGCTCGGGCACGGCGCCTGGGCGGGGCTGCTGGGGATCGACCGCAGCCTGTGGTACCTGCTGCGGCAGGGGCAGAAGGAACTGTCCATCGCCCTGATCCAGCGGGTGATGCGGGAGTGGCCGGACGAGTTCGAGCCCTACCTGCGGGACGCCGTGCTGGCGTGGCGCGACCGGGGGCCGGACGGCCCGGACGGCGGGGAGTCGCTCCAGGAGGCGTGCTGATGCCCCCCCGGCCCGCCCGGCCGGTGCCGCCGACCAACGCCCAGCGCATCGCCGACGCCCTCGTCCACTTCGAGATCGGCCTGCGCACGCACAGCGCCCACCTCCCGGTCGACTGGAGCTACGTCGCCTACCGAATGGCCGTGGCCCTGGGCGAGGACGAGTGGGATCGGGACGGCGCCGGCGCGGGCGTGATCGAGCTGGGCCCGGCCACCCGCCACGTCCTGCGCCGGGGGGGGGCGTCGTGAACGTCGGCGGGGTGGTGTTCTGGATTGTGGTGGCGGCGGCGGTGTGCGGTGCCGTCATCATCGTCGGGCTCATCGGGGTCGTCCTCGCGGCCGGCCAGGATCTGCCGACCGAGGAGCGCGACGACCTGGGGCGCTGGCGCTGATGCCCGCCCGCCGCGAGTACACCGCCGAGGAGCTGGCCGAGCGGCTCGTGCGGCAGCGGGAGCAGGCCCGGCTGCGTATGGCCGTGCTACGTGCGCGTAACCGTTCGCGTAACGCCGCGAACGTTCGCGTAACGCCGGCCGTCTCTGGTGGGGCCGGTGACGCGCACCCCCCCATACCCCCCTCGTCTCTCTCTATCTCTAAAGAGATAGAGAAGGTCGGCCGGTTGCTGGCGCCGTTGGGCGCCCGGGGCTACGAGCACCAGCCGGATCTCTGGGCAGAGCTGGCGGCGACCTACCCGGCGGCGCGCCTCTCGGTCGAGGCGTACAAGATCGCGTCCTGGTTCAAGGACGCGGCGCAGCGCAGCCGCAAGGTGAAGTCGTGGCCCGCCTTCCTCGACAACTGGCTCAAGAAGGCGCAGCGCGACGCGACCGCGCCGCCGACCGCCCACGGGATGGCATACCAGATGCCGTCGCCCGGGAAGCCGGCGGACCCCGAGCCGGTGCTGCCGGACGGCGCCGTGCTCCAGATGATCGACCCGGCGGAGGCGCGCCGTGCGCTGCTCCAGGCCAAGCGGATGACGCTGCCCGAGAAGTTGGCACTGGTGCGGAATGGGAGGCAGCAGTGAGCGAGGCCCTTGAGTGGCGGACGCTGTACGAGCGGCGCCAGACGCTGTTCCTGGACGGTGTGGCGGTGGGGGACTTCTACCCCACCAGCTCGGGCGTCTTCCGGGTGCGGCTCTGGCCCGAAGACCGGCTCCAGGGCGGCCGCGAGCGATTGGTGCTGACAGAGGAGTCGGCGCGCACGATGCTGCTGGGCATGCTCGAGCGCCTGCGCCGGGACGAGGGCGCGGCGTGAGACCACCCCGCTGGGGCCTCGACGTCTCCTGGGGCGTCGTCCTCGGCGCCGTGCGTTTCCGCGACCCCTTCACCGGGGAGTGGCACGAGGTGGAGGGCCGCTGGCTGCCGTCACCCAACGAGAAGACGGACCTGCGTTGGATGCGGAGCCGCGCCGGCGCAGCGCGACACCGGGGGGCATCACTCGGCGCCGGCGGCCCACCAGCCCGCGCCTGATCGGAGATCGAGTTGCTCGAGTATGGGGCTTCAACCTCGGGGCACCAGTGCCGCAAATGCAGGCGGGTCTATCCGCCCGAGCAGGTGCCCTATCAGTTCACGCGGCGACGACGCCAGGTGCGTCTCCATTCGCATGCGAATGGAGACAACCGGGGCAGGCTCGGGCCGCTCGAGTATCTCGATGTCTGCAATCGCTGTCTCCAGATCCAGCGGGACGAGATCAAGCAACGCAACCGCTTCCTTGCCAAGGCGAGACGAACCTTGAACTGGCATGCAACCAAGTTCGGCTTCCGACCGGCGGCGTTCGCTTCGAAATACGGGTGGGATGTGAAGCAAATGGCACACGACTGCGAGCACGCAGCGAAGAACGGGTGCCCGTACTGCCACATGGCCTTCGCGGAGATGGCAAACGGCCTCCGGGACATCACCCTCGATGTCTACGACCCCCACGCGGAGCCCTACTACACAAACACCAGGTGGGTGTGTAACACCTGCAACAGCAAGAAGCAGGATATGCCCATAGGGGACTGGCATCAGGTGTGTTTGGCGTTCAAGGTGCAGCGGGACTTTCTGCTGCTCCTCGATCAGAAGGCGCCAGTTGTCCCAGCGGCGCAGCAACTCCCGCTGTTTGAGATGGCGGGGTCGGCCGGGTGAGCGACCGGCAGCACTTCAAGCTGGCGCCTTCCGACTTCGCCTACCTCTGGGAGGAGTGCCGGCGCTGCTACTACGAGGCGCGGCATGGACTGGGGCGGCGCCCGGACACGCCGTTCCCAGCCATCTTCAACCGGATCGAGGACGCCTTCTGCGCCCACCTTGAGGGCTGCGACCCGGCCCGGATGTCGCCGCTGCTGCCGGCGGGCCGGGTGACCTGTCGCCAGCGACTGGTGACGTCTGCGCACATCAAGGTGCCCGGCCATCAGGCGACGGTCTCCGTGTCCGGGCGCATGGACGCCTGGGCGCGGTTCAGCGACGGCGGGTTCGGCGTGATCGACTTCAAGGTGGCCGCCCACAGTGACGACCTGGCCACGCGCTACCAGCGCCAACTCTGGTCGTACGCCTACGCGCTCGAGCACCCGGTCACCGGGACGCTCCCTTGGTCGCCCATCTCGCATCTGGGGCTATTTGTCCTTGAGTCGCGCGGCGTGGCCGATCTGGCCTTTCAGGAGCAGAAGTGGCTGCTGCTCCACATGGAGCCGTTGTGGTGCCCCGTTGAGCCGGATCAGGGAGCGTTCCTGCGCTTCCTGGGGGAGGTATTGGATGTGCTGGAACTACCCGAACCGCCGCCGCCGAACCCGGCCTGTAAGTTCTGCGCGTACCGCGCGCGGGGCCTGACGTCGTGACCATCCGCTACGTGCGCGTCGACCTGAAGCCGGTGCGGATCGAGACGCGCCACGTCTTCGTCCCGCCGCCCCCGCCGCTGCCCATGCGCGACCGGCCAGACCCACCCCCCTCCCCGGCGACCCGGCTCGCCCGGTTTACGGCGAACGAGCGGGCGATTGGCGCGGAACACCGCCGCCGGCGGGCTGCCCTGCGCGCCGACGCGGCGGACGCGCCCGAAGTCACCCCGGCCGACCTCATCCGGGCGCGCAAGGGGATCGCCGGCTGCTCGCAGCGCGACCTGGCCCGGGAGTACGGCTGCTCGCGGAGCATCATCGCGGAGGCCGAGCGGGGCGTGCGGACGCCGCTGCCGGCCATCGCCCGCTGGACGGCAGGCACCCTGGCCGCCCAGGCGCTGCGGGACGCCGAGGCGGAGGCGGCGTCATGAAGTGGGCCAGTTGGGCGTGGGGCTTCGTGGCCGGCTGCGTGTTGGCGAGCTACGTGATGCTGAGCTGCAGCGACGGGAACGCCCAGACCGAGGAGGTGGCCGACGCCATCGAGTACGGCATCAGCATGGGGCTGCCGCCGGCCTGGGCGTGGCGGGTCGCGTGGTGCGAGTCGCGGTACACCAGCGGGGCCTACAACCGGTGGTCGGGGGCGTCGGGGCTCTATCAGTTCATCCCCAGCACCTGGCGGAATACGCCGCAAGGGCGCGCCGGGATGAGCCCCTTCGACCCCTACGCCAACGCCGCCGCCGCCGCCTGGCTGTACCGTACCGGGGGGCCGGGCCATTGGAGCTGCAGGTAGTGCCGACCGGGGACGTGCACGCCGAGCACGCCCCGGACGCCTGCTGCGAGCTGGGCCGCATCGACAACCACCACCCCCTGCCCACCAACCTGCGCCTCTACGTCGACCCCTACGGGTTCACCTACCGCTTGTGCGAGCGGCACTACCTCGCCCTGGTGGCGGGGCTGCTGCGCGCCGAGGGGCTGCGACGCCAGACGAGACCGATGGGGCGCGCGTGGTCGGAACGCGGTACGCTCCCCAAGAGGAAGCGGGGATGACGGCCCTGACCACCCAGGAGCACCGGCAGGCGAAGACCCGCCGGAACACCTCGGCCCGCAACGGCCGGGCCGCCCTGGCCCGGGCCTGGGCCTGGATCGAGGCCATGGAGGCCCAGGTGGTGGTCGAGCCCACCCCCAGCGGCGTCGTCTACACCATCCGGGTGCCGGGGTTCCACTCGCAGAGCGCCCGCTGGCTGCCCGCCGCCGTCAACGCGCTGGAGGGCAACATCGCCCACTTCTGCGACAGCCGGGCCACCCACGGCCCCACCGGCGCCAAGCTGGACGCCCTCCGGGCCAAGCGGGCGGCGTATGCTGAGCGCAGCGCATGACCGCCGCTGAAAACCGCGACGAAACCGCGGCGCCCCTGGCCGTCGTCCGGGGGCGGCCGTTTGCGCCCGGCAACTCGGCGAACCCCGGCGGCCGGCCCAAGGGCCTCGCCGAGCTGGTGCGCCGGGAGACGAAGGACGGCGCCGAACTCGTCCGCTTCATGCTCCGCATCCTCCGGGGCCAGAAGCAGCCCCTGCGCTACCGCCTGGAGGCCGCCGCCTGGCTGGCCGACCGCGGGTTCGGCAAGGCCCTGCAGCAGATGGAGCTGTCCGGCCCCGGCGCCGAGCCGTTGACCATCCGGATCGAGTACTCAGCCGATGCCAACCCTGACGGTGACGCTGCCTAGACCGCACCAGGCGCAGGCCCGCATCCTCCGGGAGCGGGCCCGGTTCAACGTGCTCTCGTGCGGGAGACGGTTCGGGAAGACGACCCTGGGCATCGACCGCCTGGTGCAGCGCGCCCTCCCCGGCAACCCGGTGGCCTGGTGCTCGCCCAGCTACCGGATGCTCACCGAGGTGTGGCGGGACGTCCGCCGGGCCACGGTGGAGGTGGTCACCCGCACGGACAGCCAGCAGCACCGGCTCGAGCTGGTCGGCGGCGGGGTGATCGAGATGTGGTCGCTGGACATGCCGGACGTGGCTCGCGGGCGTCGCTACGCCGAGGTCATCATCGACGAGGCCGCCATGGTGCGGCAGCTGGAGGAGGCGTGGAACGCCGTGCTGCGCCCCACCCTGGTCGACTTCCGGGGCGGCGCCTGGTTCCTCTCCACCCCCAAAGGACTCAACTTCTTCAAGCGCCTCTACGACCGGGGCAACGACCCCCAGTACCCGGACTGGCGGGCCTGGCAGATGCCCACGGTCAGTAATCCGTACATCCCCGCCGACGAGGTGGACGACTCCCGCCGCAGCCTGCCGGAGCGCACCTTCGCCCAGGAGTTCGAGGCGGTCTTCCTGGAGAACGAGGGCGCCGTCTTCCGCCGGGTGCGGGAGGCCGCCACCGCCACCCCCCAGGCCGCCGCCCTGGACGGGCACCGCTACACCGTTGGAGTAGATTGGGGCCGGGCTTCGGACTTTACGTGTATGGCGGTCATCGACTCCACCACCCGGGAGCTGGTCTGCCTCGACCGCTCCAACCAGGTGGAGTACGCCCTCCAGGCGGGGCGCCTTCAGGCGCTCTGTGCCAGGTTCCGGCCGGATGCGGTGTACGCTGAGCAGAACGCCATGGGCGAGCCCATCGTGGAGCAGCTGCAGCGGATGAACCTCCCGGTGTACCCCTTCCAGACGACGAACGCGAGCAAGGCGGCCGTGATCGACGCCCTGGCCCTCGCGTTTGAGCGGGCCGAGCTGCGCCTGCTGCCGGATGAGACGCTGCTGGGCGAACTGCTGGGCTACCAAGCCGAGCGCCTGCCCTCCGGCCTGCTCCGGTATTCGGCCCCCGAGGGCAGCCATGATGACACCGTCATCAGCCTTGCGCTTGCTTGGTACGGCGCGTCCCAGCCCACCCAGTTCGTGTTCTAGGAGAACCGCACGATGGCCACCCTGCAGTCCGCCTGGAACGCCTTCTGGAACATCGAGACGAAGGCCGCCGCCCCACCGCCGACGGCGCCCCCCGAGCTGCGGTCGCTGGTCTTCTCCCCCGGGTCGTACCCCGACGCGGCGGGCGACTACTGGAACCCCCTGCTCACTCAGGTCTTCGGGGGCTACAACGCCGCCTGGAACAGCGCCGTCTACGCCTGCCTCAAGACCATCTGCTACGCCTTCCAGGAGGCGCCGCCCAAGGTCTACCGCCTCCAGGCGGACGGGACGGAGCTGTTCCTCGAAGAGCACCGCCTCATGGAGCTGCTGGCCGACCCGCACCCCTCCCTCTCCGGGCCCGAACTCAGTTTCTGGGTGCAGTACTGCAAGCAGGTGGACGGCAACGCCTACCTGCGCAAGATCCGGAACCGGGCCGGCGAGGTGGTGCAGCTGTGGCCCATCTCGCCGTCGCAGATGAGCCCGGAGACGTCCGACGAGGACGCCGCCGCCGGGGTGTTCATCTCGCACTACGTCTACGACAACGGCAAGGGCAAGCACGAAGAGGTGCCGGTGGGGGACGTCGTGCACTTCCGCCTGGGGGTGGACGACGCCGACCACCGCAAGGGGCTGTCCAACCTGCGGCGCCTGCTGCGGGAGATCTCCAGCGACGAGGAGGCCACCCGCTTCACCGACGACCTGCTGCGCAACTTCGCGGTGTCCTCGCTGGCGGTGACCGTGCCCCCGGGGCCGGTGCTGACGGAGGAGCAGGCGGAGGCGATCCGCGACCGGCTGCGGGAGGCGTACAGCGGCGCCAACCGGGGCCACCTGGCCGTGCTCGGCAACGGGGCCACCCTGCAGTCCATCGGGTTCAACCCCCAGCAGCTCGACCTCAAGGCGGCGCACCAGATCCCCGAGACCCGCATCTGCGCCGTGCTCGGCGTCCCCGCCATGCTCGTCGGGCTGTCCGCCGGGCTCGAGCACACCATCTACAACAACATGGAGCAGGCCCAGGAGCACCTGTACGAGCAGACGGTGGTGCCCCTCTGGCGGGCGGACGCCGCCACCCTGACGAAGCAGCTGCTGCGGCCGGACTTCGACGCCGACCCGGCCGTCCGGTTGAAGTACGACACCGACGACGTGCGCGCCCTGCAGGAGGACATGGACGAGCGGTACGCCCGCCTGAGCGTGGCCGTGGAGAAGGGCTGGGTCACCAAGGACGAGGCCCGGGCGGAGGTGGGGCTCGAGCCCCTGCCGAACGGCCTGGGCGAGGCGCAAGACCCCATGGAGCTGCTGCGGGCCACGGCCGAGGCGCGGGGCCCCGCCGGCGGCGGCCCGCCCGGGCAGAACGGGGCCCCGCCGCAGAAGGCGCTCGAGCAGAAGGCGCTGGCGCTCAAGGCCACCCCGGCCATGCAGGACTTGCTCGCGGCGCTGGTCGAGCCGCGCCTGCAGGCCGACCTCGAGGCGCACCTCCGGGAGCAGGCCGAGCGCGTCCAGCAGGCCGTCCTGAAGGCGGGCTGACGTGCGGGTCGAGGACGTCTACGACCCGGAGGAGGAGCAGCGGCGCCTGTTCCGGATCCTCGGCCCCCGCGTCCTGGAGCTGCTGCGGGCCTGGCACCAGTGGGTCGCCGACCAACTGCAGCTCTCCGTCGAGGCGTTCCGGCTGGACGACGCGACCACCCGAAAGTTCCTCGCCCACGCCGCCGAGCGGGTGGTGCTCATCGACGGGGCCGGCCAGCGGGAGATCCAGGCGCAGCTCACCGAGGGGCAGCGCCGGGGCTACTCCGCCTTCCAGTTGGCGAACGGCGTGCCCGCGGAGGACTTCCGGGGCATCAAGGGCCTCTACGAGGAGACGTGGCGGGGGCGCAGCGAGACCATCGCGAAGACGGAGATCGCCACCGCCCAGGTCGCCGCCGCGCTCGATAGGTACGGGGCCACCGGCATGGTCGACGAGGTGGAGATCGTGGAGCACGAGGACACGGACGAGCCCTGCGCCGCCCGGAACGGGACGCGGGTGCCCATCAGCAGCAATCCCGGGCTCAAGCACCCGAACTGCCAGATGTCGCTCATCCCCATCGTCAACGAGGCCGCATGACCACGCTGGCCCGCCCCCGACTCGACCCGCTGCTGGACGCCCCCCTCATCGGCCCCCGGGTGCTGCAGCTGGTGGGCGACGTCTCGGGGTGCTCCATGTGGCGGGTGTGGCAGCCGGTCAGTTTCCTGCGCCTGCACGGCTACCCGACCGACTGGACGATGGTGCGCGACCCCGGCCTCGTCCGCGTCCCCTTCGCCTACGACGCCGTCGTGCTCTGCCGGCTGGCCTGGTGGGGCGGGCGCCCGCGCCGGCAGGCCGAGGCCACGCTGGAGGGCTGGCGCCGGCGGGGGCTGCGCGTCCTCTTCGAGTGCGACGACGACCTGATCACCCCCTTCGTGGTGGAGCAGCAGCTCGGGCGGGTCAACGCCGAGAAGACCCGCTCGCAGTTGGACGCCGACCGCAAGGCGGTGCAGTGGCTGCTGCGCCGGGTGGACGGGGTGACCGTCTCCACCCAGCACCTCGCGTCGACCGTGCGCCGCTTCACCGGCGCCCCGGTGGAGGTGGTGCCGAACGCCATCGACGCCGAGTGGTTCGCCGGGGTGCAGGCCGGCGCGGGGCGCACCGTGCCCGGGCCCACGGTCGGCTGGGTGGGCGGCAACCGGCCGGACAGCGACCTCGAGGCCATGGCCGTGGCCTGGGGCCGCATCGCGGAGCGGTTCCCGGCCGTGACGTTCGTGGTGATGGGCCACCACCCGCCGGTCATCGCCGAGCACGTCCCGCCCGAGCGGCTGGTGCGGGTGCCCTGGATGGATCCCAAGGACTACCCGCTGGGGCTGGTGGGGATCGATATCGGGTGCTGCCCGCTGGAGGACCGGCCGTTCAACCGCTGCAAGACGCCGATTAAGGCGCTGGAGTACGGCCTCAGCGGCGCCGCGGTGGTGGCCTCGCCCACGGTGTACCGCTTCTGCGTCCGGCACGGGGAGACGGGGCTGCTGGCGAGCACGGCGAACGAGTGGGAGGCCATGCTGGCGCTGCTGCTCGAGCGGGAGGGCGACCGCCGGGAGCTGGCGGCGAACCTCAAGGGGGAGGTGCTCGCCCGCTGGGCGCTCAAGCGGCACTACTGGAAGTGGCCGGCGGCGTGGAACCGCTTGTGGAGGGGGACGGCGTGACGAACTGGACGACGGTGCCGCCCTGGCTGTACCAGAACGACCTCCCGGACGACGAGCTGCAGGCGCTCTACGTGGAGGGCGCCCGGCGGAAGCTGGCGCAGCTCCGGGAGGAGCGGCGGGCCCTCGCGGACCAGCTGACCGAGCTGGAGGGGCAGATCGCGCAGGCGGCCGCGTTCCTCGCCCAGGCGCAGCGGGCCCTCACCCAGGCGCAGCGGGCCCTCACCCAGTACCGGACGCCCCGCCGTGGCTAAGCGCCCCCCGGCGCCGGCCGTCCCCGCGCCGCAGGCGCTGGTGGTGAGCGGCCACAAGGGCCTCGACGTGCGGGTGGACACCGACCCCCGTTGTCAGCACTGCGGCAAGCGCCAGGGCGAGTACTTCGGGGTGCCCTGGAGCGTCAAATGCCGGGGCTGCGGCCAGCAGGCGAAGCGGGACTGAGCGATGGCGAAGGCGCGCACGGTCAGCGCCCCGCACCTGCACGAGGCCTTGCTCCTCTTCCACCACCTCCTGAAGGCGTTCCTCCACCCGACGCCGGCCGCGCGTGAGTGGACGGCGATGGATGTCATGCTCCGCCGCCTCCCCGACGCGGAGTTGGAATGCGTGCTCGCTGCGTTCATCGACGTCGCCCTGGAGGAGGGCCAGGACTGGTCGGAGATTACGGGCTTCTGGAACGCGATCGGCTTCCCCGTTCCGGAGGCCCTCCGAGGCCGGGTGAAGCAGGGGTAGACGAGGCCGTATACTGAGCGCAGCGGCCCGGTTCCGGCGAGCGGCCCTTCTCTGCCGGGGGAGGGCCGTTTTTGGTGTCCGGGACACTCGCCTACGGGGCCCCGCAGCGCATCACCGAGGTCAAGGCCGCCGACGACGGCTGGGAGGTGGCGGGGTACGCCTCCACCTGGGACCGCGACCTGGGCGACGACGTCGTCCACCCCGGCGCCTTCAAAGCGTCCCTGGCGAGCGGCCAGAAGGTCCGGTTCCTCTACGCCCACGACGCCGCCCAGCCCCTGGGCCGGCCGCTGGAGCTGCGGGAGGACGCCACCGGGCTCTTCGGGCGCTTCCGCATCTCGCGCACCCGGCTGGGGCAGGACGTCCACACCCTGCTCAGCGACGGCGCGCTCGACAGCTTCAGCATCGGCTTCATCCCCCGGGACTTCGACCGGGACGAGAAGGCCGGCACCCGCAACCTGAAGGCGGTGGAGCTGCTGGAGTGCAGCCTGGTCTCCCTCCCCATGCAGCCCCGGGCCACCGTCACCGGGTTCAAGGCGCAGGACTACGCCGCCCTGCCGCTGGAGGCCCTGCTCGAGGCGTACGACGAACACCGCGCCGCCGCGCTGGGCCAGGCGAGAGCCGTGGCCGAGCGCCGCCTGGCCGAGGGGCGGAAGCTCTCCGACCAGGCCCTGGCCGCCCTGGAGCGCCTGCGCGCCCTCGCCGAGGACGACGCCGCCGAGCTGCTCCGGCTGGCCACCACCCCGCCCAC
>Ga0184611_1000033_pt1 | contig 29016 bp, 37 predicted proteins | sample PLM3_5_coex_FD_133162 | JGI IMG/M metagenome (GOLD analysis project Ga0184611, IMG submission 133162) | Groundwater sediment microbial communities from an aquifer in East River, Colorado, USA - PLM3_5_coex | ecosystem: Environmental > Terrestrial > Soil > Riparian zone | place: USA: East River...
CGAATGGAACGGTTACGGTACCGTCAAGGTAGTCATTGTCAACTCTGACAATAGTATTCCCAATGCGGCTACGGTTTCCAAAGTGTATGATTACATACAAACTCGTAGACCTATCGGGGCGCATGTTACCGTAGAAGCAGCCGTGGCGGCAGGTGTTGATGCTCGCTTTACTTTGACAGTCGAGGAAGGTTTTAGCCTGGCGTCTGTGCAGGATGAAGTGAAACAAGCCATTAGGGCATTTCTCAACTCTCAGCCTGTTGGTGGCGACGAAGGCTTTGTGTTGTTCTATCGTGTGCAGCAGGCAGCTCTAGAAGATGTCAAGGGTATCGATACTTTTGACATGTACACCTCTGGCTACGGTATCCGCAGGTCAGGGGCATCGACGTTCAGTACCAACAACGTCACGGTTACTGGCACCGAGAAACCAATTGCGGGGACGATTACGGCTGTATGAGAGACAAAGACTTTTACGGTTGGGGCCAGATTCTCATGGAGAATCTGCCCACATACTGGGAAGAAGACGACTTCATGCAGCAGTTCCTGATGGCTATAGGGTTTGAGTTTGACCCTGTAGATCGCTTTACCAGATTCATGGTAGATAGCGAAATTCAAACTGCCATAGACCAAAGACTAGTTGCTAACCTGGAACCGATGCACTCGGCCTGGTTTGCGCGCACAGCTAACGAAGCAGCAATGAATCTGTGGGAAGAGATGTTCAGCGCGCCTGCCGATCCGGGCTTAACCCTTGAAGAACGCAGGGCTGGCATCATCACTCGCATGAAGTCAACGGCTACCCCTACACCAGCATACATCAAAGAGCAGATTGAACAGTATGCTGAAGAGATGGTAATCGTTGAGAAGTTCGATCTACCAGGGAATGACCTTAGACGGTACAGCTTCGATATCCGCATCCTCAAACCAAAGGGTTTCCCGCCCAATGTGGCAACGAACATCGATCTCATGGTTAGACGCATCAAGCCATCCCACCTAGGGTACTCCATTATCTACAGTGAAGTAACCTGGCATGGCGATGCAACCAATATGTGGAACAATACCTGGGCGGATCTTGGTAACGTATCTTGGGCAGATCTGAGGTTTGGATAGATGCAAACAACTGTGCGACATGGATTCTTACTTCCGGAAGTAACTGATGATGACCCTACACCCAACGCGGGTGTGCGGGACACCACCAGATTCAATTCAGGGTTGAGTGACCGCTCTACCTTCTACGACTTTGATGAAACTATCACGGGCAACTGGAGCTTTGGATCTATCACGCTTACAGGTGGGTTGAGCCAGGACCTGGTCAACAACACCGGAGCAGCCAGAGTTCCTGGTGACGTGGTGATGCTTGATCCCAATGTTGACCGTGGCTTTATCCTGCCTGTAGCCAATGCTGTTGGTCCTACCGTCGGGGTTGTAGTGGCAAATATCGCGGCTGGTGCTGTCGGGCGTGTCGCAATGGAAGGCTTTGTCCGGACGAAGGTCACGGGTATTAGCCGTCTACAATATCTCGTGACACAGAACGCTAGCGTTATAGCGGCAGGTAGTGCACTAGGTAGCAGCGCAGCGTTTGGGATTGCTCTGGAGAACCCCTCAGGCGGTACGTGCCTGGCCTACCTGCACCCAAGTGCGGGTACCGATCCCGAGAGTATGTTTAAGACCACGACATTGCGGACCAACGTCACCCCTGTGACTGCTGCGATGTTGGTAGGTAAACTCTATCTCTTTGGGTATCTGGCATCTGCTCAAGCAGTGGTACTGCCTGACCCAACCATCAATGAGCGCCCCATTACTGTTGCTGCCGAAGCAGGCCAGATGAACCTCACGGCCACTGGAGGTTCGACTATCATAGGTGGCTCTACGAATCTGGTTACAGGCGCTGTTCAGAACGGTGTCATTGTCGCCCCAGAAGCCTTTACCTACAAAAGCAATGGCATTCAGTGGAGAGCGGTATGACATACCAGAATCTTGGCTATTGGGTCGGCCAAGCTAACGATCTCAGTACGGGCAACCACCCTACTGGATGGACCAATGGGCAGCGTTGGTCTGAGACTGCTAGCGAATGGCAGACCATGTTCAATACCGAGTATTCGTCTGCTAGAGATACATCTGTTGGTCAGCCTGGTAAGCCAAGCGGAAACCAGCATCCAACAGGTTGGGCATCTGGGCAACTCTGGTCTGTAACAGCTACCCAATGGAACGGTATGTGGGGTACAGAGTGGACCAATGCTAGGGACAACTCTGCAGGACAGTCTGGCAATGGACTAGCTGCTCAGCATCCTACAGGGTGGGTAGCAGGACAACAATGGTCCGCTACTGCTCAGCAGTGGTGCGAAATGTGGGGCATCGAGTGGCGGGCTGCTAGAGATCCGCAAGGGTTCCCTTACAGCTATCCAGGGCAACCAGCTAATGGTGTCTATTGGAAAAATACTGCTGAACTTTGGAAGGGACAGGCGGACTACTATTGGGGTCCTGCTGAAGCCTGGAATACTGGTTCTACCTACAAAGCTCTCTACCAAGCCTATGTCGGCTATTATAACGACATGGTTGCCCAGAGAGATTACTGGATCAATGCGGCACACAATGATCCCAACGTGTGGACGAATCAGTACAACGCTGGCGACGCTGCTGCTCAGGCTGCGTACAGGCCCCCAGGTATCCGGAGCTATGACGTTGGTTTCGCCAACAAGAATGTTCAGAAGAACCTATGGACCCAGGTAGGGGTGTTCTACGCTCCCGTAACAGGCCACTATTTCCTCTACTGGTATGCTACTATCACTGGATACGATAGTGGCTATAACAGCGGCAACAGAGGGAGACTAAGACTTAGTAGTCCGAACAACGGGTTGCTCGAAGGTCGGAATGCTGGTTTGAAACCGGACAACAACACTGCTGACACCATGCTCGCGGTAGGTGCTCTGGTGTTCATGGGTGCAGGTCAGGGAGTAGGCTTCGATGCCTATATCGAGGCACCCAATGAATCCTTTGGCCGAAACGTGGTGGACAACGTTGCGCAGATCAAGTTCGTTCCCGAGTATAGCTACCCGAAGTAGGAGGTCAGATGCAAATTATTCTCAAGCTTAATCCCAAGACAGCCAGACATCTGTCTTACTGCATAGGTCGCTCTGATGAAGCAAATGCTGTGGTTGGGGCAGCGACTCAGGCAGCAAGGTCTGCCGAGAGGAATGTTCATGACATGATTGCCATGATTGCAGATCAGGATGGCCAGAAGATACCTGACAACTTTGCTGTCACGTTTGACAGTGAACTGAACCAGATTATCATCACCGAGCAGGAGACAACTCAATATGTTGCTCCGATACCTCTGCAAGTAAATGGTGTGAAGGAACACTGATGGGCCAGATCGACCACGTCATATGGTCTTCTGTCATGCAGCTAGACTATGTGTATGCGAATGCCATCCCTACCAAGTGGCGAGAAGAACGTGACAATGGTAACCCGCTTGGCGTACCTTGCACCCCAGAAATAGATGTGCCTGGTCCAGCTGGCTCCAAGGAGCAAGGCTTTACCAGCGGGGTAACTATACATTGGGATCCTGAAAACGGTGCCTACCTCTGTTAGTCTCTTCTATCCGCCTGGCAAGCGGCTAGAAGTATTGCCTCCCAAACCACCTGTAGCTCCCAGAGAACAGTACCTGATAGATGTGTCTAATTATCAGGGTGTTCTGACAGACAAGTGGTTTGATGAATGGAGTGCAAAGGGGTTCTCTGGTATCATAGTCCAAGCCGTAACTGGCATGGATGGGCATACTTTGACTGCTCGTCAGCTTAGGAAAGCAGAGGAGAAAGGCTGGGAGATCAACGGGTACATCTGGTGTACTGGAGAAGCTCCAGTAACTAACCGCAGGCTTCAGTTGTTTGAGGGGATACCAATCATTGATCTGTGGCTAGATGTCGAAGACATGCATCTGTTGCCTTCGGATGTCGATAACGACTTCCAGTTGTGCGACGAGTACATGGGTAAGAAGTGCGGCATGTACACTGGGAAGTGGGTCTTCGACAGACTAGGTTGGTCTCATCGTAACTACTGGTCGGACCGAGGGTTATGGGTGTCCATCTATGATGGATCGCCAGACGTAAACAAGGGCTTTGTTCCATTTGGAGGGTGGGAGCAATGCCTGATGAAGCAGTATACAGACACCCCGCTTGACTTGAATGTGAGACGGGTATGACGGTAGCTGCGTTCTATCCACCAACCCAGAAGCTCCTACCTCCACTACCAGATCCTGTTACTTGGTGGGATGTCTTCCAAGAGAATCGGGATATGGACATGCCAAGACAGGTCCGAGATTGGACCTGTAGTGCGTGTTCTATTGACTGGGTATTGAGAGCTACAGGTGTCTATCCGGGCTGTACTAGAGAATGGGTTGTCGGCGAGTTGGGGTATAATGAGTACTGTGGGCCTGGTGTCGGTATTAGCTCTAGTGCTGGCCTATGTAATTCTCAAGCTGCTATTCGCCTACTTGAAAGATTCTTTGGCGAAGGCAACGTTGTCCAGGAATGGCTCAACTTCGACAGAGCCTATGAGATAGCTACTCAAACTACTGGACTGCTGAACAGTACGGCGTGGTACCACTACGTTGCTTTGAGGGGGGTCATCGGTAATAAGATTTGGATAGCAAACAGCGCGCCCAACTATCCCTCGTGGAACCCTATCCGCAATGAGATGGGTCGCATCGAGTTCGAACGTTTCAACAGCTTTCAGGCCATTTGGATACGGAGGTAACTGAGGTGGCGGTACATCAATTACTACAGGTCGCAGCATTTATATTGCTGTTGATTGCAGCATTGTCTTCCTGGTCTTGGCGACCAGATTGGAATCATGCCTACGGGCACACTCTTGGTTGGGCTGGTCTAGCTTGCTATGTGCTGGCTGGTCTGACTGGCTAATGACCTAGACTCGTGCAGAATATCCGTGGCATTCTGGGAACATGGGCTTGGTTATTTGTCTGTGGTGTTGGTGGAGTAGCGGGCACTATTCTACTTCTCAACATCACAGCGGTAAGGGTAGCTGATGCTGTGCCAGATCCATTACCTACAGCTACCCTTGCTCCGACGACTAACCCTCTGCCGCCTGTAGTATTTCAGGTTACGGTGAACCAGAACGACGAGGGTGATGCTCAGATTGCCATTGCACAGGCTACCCCAGAAGGTACCCCAATTCCTGGTGCTCCTACACCTATTTCTCTGGCCGTCAATATTGATGATCAAGATGGCGACAGGGTAATAACGGTTACTCAGGATCAAGGGGAGATCCCCATAGTAACAGATGCTGAAACGGGTGAGCCAGAGCCTACACCTACTCCAGTAGTTGTGGCTACGCTGGTGGTACCTGCTGGTCAGCCTCTGCCCAAGCCTGCTGTCAAGCCGCAAGCCACGGTGATTATCAATACTCCAACGCCGGTGCCAGTTGAGGAACCTGAACAAGCTATAGTAGAGGGTGAGCCAGAGGAGATGCCGGAGACTCCTGCGGTTGCAGGGTTGCAGCCAAATGCAGCCCCTACCCCCACCCCCCTACCCGAGGAGGAAGAGGAACAGAGGAACAGTGCAGCCTCCACAGCTACTCCGGCTCCAACCAACACATCTGTGCCGGTAGCCCCTGGAGAACCTACCAATACTCCTGTTCCAGTGGCGACGGCTGCTCCTGTGGTACCTACTTCCATACCTACGTCTGGCGTTGCTCCAGAGGTACCTACAGCTACTTCAGTGCCAGTAGTGCCACAAGCTACTGCGACACCTGTACCACCATCGCCACCAACGTCTACACCTGTTCCCCCACCAATACCCACTAATACCCCCGTACCCCCACCACAACCCACCCCGAGACCTACCAATACTCCAGTCCCGCCTCCAACGCCGGTACCCACTGAACCACCTTCAACTGGTAGGCCTCCGCCTGAGCCAACACGTACTCCAATCCCTACATTCACTCCACGTCCGACATTCACTCCACGTCCGACTTTCACACCAAGGCCAACGTTTACACCGCGCCCGCCATTACCAACGTTGGACTTGCCATTCAGGCCGTGATATGGAAGAAACCTTTGTCCTCAATCTCACTACAATGGCAGCGATTGGGGGCATCATGGGCATACTTACAGGAGCGATCTCTTTCCTAGCCAGGGCTTTGATCGCTTCTAAAGATGTGCAGATAGAAAGTCTAAAGGCGGAAATGCTACGTCGAGAAGAGCAGATGCAGAAGGATATCGATTACTATCGTGACTTCTCACAGTATCTGCTTGAGCCAGCCGAAGCACTGGTACGGGAAGCCACGTTTCGAAATACAAGGCCAGAAAAGAATACCGACCCACCACCAAGTCGGTAGTTTTCCAGATCACCCGTTTTGCCACGGGCGGGTGAGAGTAGGCCCCTGAAACGGTTGCGGCGCTTGCCCGCCGCTAGCAACCGGAGTAGGGGGTCTTTCTCTTGGCAAAAAGAATCCCCTGCATACTCCATTCGTGCAGGGGATTCTGACTTAGGGAATTTGAGCTGGAGCTGGTGTTGTTACTGGGATTGCCTCTGGTGTCGGGGTTGCTGTTGGGATTGCTGGAGGAGCCACTGCTGGCACTGCTTCTTGGACTATTACGACTGGCAGTACCTCTGGCGTAGTTGTAGCAGCCACAGTGGGAACGAGGGTGGGTGTAACTGTGGGAACCACAGTTGGGACGATGGTAGCGGTCGGAACTACGGTTGCCAAGTGCTGGTCACAGATATGAGGTAATAGTGGCATCTCGCCACCCTGAGCAACGGCCTTGGGGACGTCATTGCTGCGGCGAATTTCCCACATCTGGTTGGCGGGTTCGTAGTGGCAGTACTCACTCAGAGTAGAACCACCTCCTGATCCGCCACTTCCTCCACCGCCTCCTGTGCTTGAAGCACTAGGCTGTTCTCCGCCTGCTGTACCGCCTGGAACGCTAAACTGTCCAGGTACTCCACCTGGGCTGCTGGCAGGATTTATATTGCAGTCAGGGCACCCACCACCCGAACCTCCACCTCCTGTAGGTGTTGGTGCGGTTGTGATCGGGGTTGGTAAACTCTGTCCACCTGGCCCACAGTCTGGGCATGGCACTGGCGTGTTGGCTGGTGGAGTGTTAGTGGCCGCAGCCGTTGGTATCGGTGTCGCCGTAGCAGGAGTCGGTGTAGTTCCGAACTGACCTGATGGCGGCGGTGTGTTAGTTGGCGGGACCGAAGTTGGTGTTCCTCCGCCACCCGATCCTGGTGTTGATGTTGGCGGAATTGATGTCGGCGTGTTGATTGGCGTATTGGTTGGAGCCGACGTGTTGGTAGGACCAGGAGTACTTGTCGGTGCTACCCAGGTTGGTGTTGTTTCAGGGGTAGCTGTTTTGGTCTTTGTAGGGTAGGGAGTTTTTGTGGCCTGACAGTAGTAATCCCAATCTTCGTAGCAGGCTGAATAAGTTTCTTCGTCCTCGTCAGTGGTGTGTGCTTTTGCTGGTGTCGCAACAGCGGTAGTTATGAGTGGGACGAGGAGTGCAAGTAGCATTCCTCCGACCAACAAGAACCACCAAGGGATAGTGCGCTTGATCATTGGATCCTCGTAAAAAGAAACCCCCTGTGGATGTCCTACACAGGGGGTCTCTTTTACCTACGGCTTGGGTGCGGGTTGGGGCTGCGTCGGCGGGTTTGGCTCAGCAGGCGGAGTTGTTGGCTCCTGCTGCTCGCCTGGCCTCGGCTGCGCCGGCTTCTCACCCGGCTCTCGAGGATCCCGTGGATCCCGAGGCTCCTGTGGACTTGACATATGCTCCCTCCTTCCCTTGAAAGTAGAGTTAGCAGGCTACTTGCGACGTTTGTGACAACACCGCCACCCACTGGATTAAACTGCCGCTCGACAATCCAATCGCCTCACCGCCGTAGGCCCACCCCGTATGCAGACCTACAGTCACCCTCGCCTGCTAACTCCAGCGTAAGTGTAGCAAACAAAAACCCCGCTAGCAATCACTAGCGGGGCTTGAAACTAGTCGGAACGATGTTAGCCAGAAAGCGTGTAGCTATCAGCCTCTTCGTCGATCTCCACGTCGAAACCCTTGCTCTTGAGGAACTTGGCGTAGAAAGCGACATCGAAGTTCTTGTAGTTCTTGGCGTCTGAAAGCTCTTCGATACCCTTCTTACTGGCGAAGCCGGCGGCACGCTTCTTGATCTCTGCCGAGGTACCACCCCTCTTCATTGCCCGCATGATGAAGTCTCTCATGCTGTTGGCATTAGGGGTGTAGGAACCTTCTTCAGCATCGGCCTTGGCGACAGTCTTCTTGACAGCACCGTTGGTCTTGGCAACGCCGTTGGTCTTGGACTTGGCGATAGGAGCAGCAGCCTTCTTCTTGCTCGAGACTACGACTACCTCTTCCTCTTCGTCATCCTCATCCTCGTCTTCGACCACGGGCTTGCGAGACGCCTTGACAGGCGTAACTTTTTTGGTTGGCATTTCGATTCTCCTTAGCAACCACAATAGATTGGGAAGTCCGATTTCCCTGATAATCGGTTGCTGCACAAAAGCACTATAGCACGGACGGTTCTGGGGTGCAAGCTTTATTTTTCTTCGCGCGGAGGTCCTTGTGAAGGTAGAAGTGGATCCTCCCAGGGCTCCAGGCCAGACATCTTCTCCAAGAACAGGTACAGGCCCACGGTCATGCCTATACCGCACAGAACACCTAGGAGGAATATCATCATGGCTTCTTGTATTCCCCTGCCCTCTTATTGGCCTCGCGCTCTACTACATCGAACAGGCGTTTATATGCTTCCGCAGATGTTTCCCCTTCTCGCTTGGTACCTTCTGCCCAAGACTCTACGCGCAAGCTCTGATACTCGCCCATGTTGAGGGTAACCCCAAAGCTTACGCCTATGCGATCCCCAATATCGATGGGGCTAATCTTCTTGATCGTCGTGTCCCGTGGCATTCTTCAACCCAACTATGTAAGACTTGTGCGTCTGTAGTGTGCTGACACCTTCGATGTCTTCGATGGTTAGTATACCATCCCGCATAAGCTGGAAGATTGCCTCGTCGCTGCGCACCTCGGTAGGAACAATGGTGAACACCAGTTCCTCAGGTATGCGCTTGCGCTTCAACAATGCCTTCAGCGATTCGTTGTTCCAGATCTGCGTAGTACCCTGCCGCTTTTGCCACTTGGTACCAGTTTCAGGGTCTACGACGTCTGTAAGGTTGCGTCTTTCGTAGTAGGATATGACTGCTGCGTTGATGTTGTCTATACTGCGAGTAAGCTTCTTTCGCTTCTCGTCCAGGGTAAACCTAAGACGCAACCAGCCTAGTAGCTCGGCCCGATCCTTGACTTTCACGTATAATCTCTAGCTCCATTTCTGCGTAGGCTTTTCTTCTTTCGTACCACTGGCTAACGAGGACCCTCGGGACATCCACGTAATCGCGGACGATAACGTCTCTCTTTCTGGGATGGACACGTTGAATTCGTCCAACTTGCTGCGCAATCTTGCCTTGAGCCCGCGAGGGAAACACAAGGTGGAGTCTGTCGAGCCTTGGGATATCCAATCCCTCATCTGCCAGTTTTGTTCCAAATAGAACGCGCAAAGTGCCTTCTCTAGCTGCTGAGATAGCCCCTTGCCTTTCTTTCTTTGTACGGCTAATATTGCGTGTGACACGTCCATAGCTATCCTTTTTAGTTCCTCCGGCGATAAGGAGCTCTTGGGAAATGTCAGGCCGACGCGACCTGAGAGTGCTTGCCAGGAGTGCGAGGTGGTCGATTTGCTGAGATAGGACAAGTTGGACGTGGTCGCCGCTGTCGTGGTCTGCGATGATGTTCTCGATGATCTGGTCATTCCTTCGTCTATCATTGATCAGAGAACGCACCATATTGTGCCATTGGCGCATGTTAGTATAAGGGTAGTTGAACCCTGTGTCGTGGACCATCACGACAGGGTCTACAATGAGTCCTGCGCGCTTTAGTGCCCTACGCTCGACCTTTGCTATTACCGGCCCACAGATGGCGTACAGAAGCCCTTGCAGATTGTCTTCTCGTCTGGGGGTAGCCGTGGCTCCAAAGCGGTAGTACGCGGGAAACTGCGTCATCACTTCTTGGAAGCACTGTGCGGGACAGTGGTGTGCTTCGTCCAGTATGATGCATCCCCACATGTTCACAAACTCAGGAGTAAGCTCTCTACGCGCCAGCGTCATTACACTAGCCAGCGTGATTTGCTTTATATCGTAGACATCCCCTTGGATAAGTCCGGGTTCATAGCCAAGAAGATCGCGGCAATAATCTTGCCATTGCTTGAGAAGATCATCTGTATGAGCCAGAATGATTGTGGGCTGTCCAAGCTCCGCAACGACATATAGCAGCATGACCGTTTTCCCAGAACCGCATGGTGCCTCGAGTACACCCTGATGTCCATAGTCATCATGCAATAGGTCCCGAACCGCAGGTTTCTGCGGTTCCCATAATTCTATGTCATGGGGTAGTGGCTTGGGATCGAACGTAACACGCAGGTCTTCCCACTCTACGTCAATCTCTAGCTCATTGCACAGCTTCTCAAACTCGGGAACAAACTCTCTCGCGATGTAGTATCCAGACCCGTCTTCACTTGTCTCGATCCCATATATGTATCGCGGGAGTTCATTCCATGTACCTGAACTCTTGTTGTATGTGCTGGTGCTCAGTTGTCTAAAAACGCGGTCTTTGTATTCGGGATTCTCCCACGTTAGGTGCGACATGAGTGTCTGGTATAATGGTCGCGGTATCTCGTCTCTTGGGACGAACAGTCTTCCCCCAACCGTCGCATGGATGATTTGCCTAGATTGTCTGGCCATTGGTGTACCTTTTATTGTAGCAAACCAAATGTCCCGTAGCAATCTATAACTTAGACGTCTAATCTACTTTGTTTTGATATGGCTAGGAACGTCGTAACTGCTATACTGTGGGGTTGTGCAAAAAGAGGGTAAGCGGGTCTCTGGTCTATGACTAAGAACCAACGTCTCGTGCTGGTATGGCTGAAGGAAAACAGCAGCCAGTCTGGAGTTATCCGGTGCAGTAACAGCCGGATAGCAGAGGTTTTCGGATGGTCACAGCCGTATGCCCAGAAGATACTGAGCAATATGGTCAGCATGGGTTACCTGGCAGAGCTTCTTAAAGGGGCCGGGCACCGACCAACGAAATACAAAGTCTTGTCTCCTAGGGACAATCTTTCTAGCCATAATAACCCCCTCCCCCTACCTTTAGGTAGGGGTAATAAAACGAGCAAGCGCGAGGGCGTGTTTGGGAGTGCGCGTATACGTGTAGCGAATGATGAAGGTTCTCTACCTCTTCCTCAGTCACGGCGGGTAAACCGTGACGGCCCCATGAAAAAGTTTCGTGAGAAATGGGACCAGGTGAGTAAGTGGGGACCCACAGACATCGTTTGTTATTATCGTTGGCTGTACCATACAAGATTTGGCGAAATGCCAGAGGTAGACTGGTCTATCTGCTGTGGCACAGCCAGATCGTTGATGAAGCGTCTTGGCAGTTCTAAGTCTGTAAAGCGATACCTGCAGATTGCTTTCAGTATCATACGCTTCAAACCTCAGGGTCTCAATTCGCTCTACCACAGTACCCTTTATGAACAGGTGCGGCAACATTGGGAAGATGATGAGGATCTGTGGGATGATTACCATGACGATTGGGTCTTTCCTTGGTGCAAGCAAAAGATGCTCGAGCGTTCTCGGGAGATGAACCGAGTGTACATGCAGCATCTGTGGGATGTATCGCGTACTCCAGAGCATCAAGCTCGGATGGAAAAACAACGACAAGAGAGACTGCATAAGGTCATGTTTCAGAATATGAAAGATAATTGGGAATTGTACTCGGAAGTCCGTCGCTAGTGGCTGGCATCCCAGGTTTGGGACTGGTATACTGTGGGGTGCAGCAAAAAGACCTAATGTGGGGTACGTAGTGGCGACAAACGAGGACTTGCTTATTAGTGCGATTGTGCGACACAGTCGCGGGCCTGGACATGGCGTAGGCACTGCATCTAGACATGGTGCAACCGATACCGTGTTTATGCGGCGAAAGGCTGAGTGGCTATGGCTTCAGGAACATAGGACAGCAAGCAAAGAAACATTCAAAGCGCGCTTTCCTAATTTCAGAGTCTATACCACAGACCCGGAAGAGATGCCGTTGCTGGTGCAACAGGCGCAGCGCACCAAGGCAGAGTATGACTTGGGAAAGATGTTCGAGCGTGCCATGCGACGTCTGGGCCGTGTCGAGCCAACGCAGCTTGCGACCGAACTCGAAGGCGATATCCGACAAATTCTTCAGTTATACGCCAAGGGCGAGGATGTCGATCTGGTCAATAACTGGCAGCACACGTACAACCACGTGAAGCGTGCCCACGATCAGATTGAATCGGGGCATTCCATTGGGTACCCGTTTGGTATACCAACCCTGGATAAATTCACGGGTGGGATGCAGGCCCCAGACTTGATTACCATCGTGGCCCGCCAGGGCGAGTTCAAAACGTGGATGTCTCTGTTCTTCGCAACCAAAGCATCTATCGAAGGTGCAAAGGTTTTGTATGCCAGCCTGGAGATGTCGCCAGCCCAGATTGGTATGCGGGTGCAGACCTTGATGAACAACATGCTGGCGTCCAGTATGCAAGACGAGTTCAAGGACCGCTTCAGCAACATGGGTATGATGATGGGTGCCGTAGACCTGCCCAAGTACAGGCGGTTTCTCATCAGAGCCAAGAAACACCTGAAGTCTGGCTTTATCACCCCCAATGCGCAGGGTGGGTTCTCGATGGCTACGATGGTAGCTAAGTGCGAGCAGCACAGGCCGGACATTGCGTTCTTCGATTACTTCGGGTTGGGTGTGGGCAACGACGTGGTGCGGGGCGGAGACAACTGGATTCAGGCAGTCCAGACAAGCCGTATGGCGAAGCACAATATCGCCCGCCAATTTGACATCCCGTTTGTGCTAAATGCACAAGCGAACCGCAAGGGCGTAGATGCACAAGATGCGCCAGAGCTAGACCATATCTCATTGACGGATGCTCTGGGCGCAGATAGCGACCAGGTGTTGTCCCTTCGATACAGGGCGGGCGACCTGAAGATGGTTGTGAAGAAGAACAGGCGGGGTCGTACAGGAGATACAATCAAGTTCGAACTGGACATTGACAATGGAGTCATCCAAGAGCTCGAGGGTACCAGGGCACGCCGGGGACGCAACACCGAAGAGTCCGAAGATTAACTGGCGCGAGCTAGTTGTAGGTGTGCTTATCGTAGCGGTGTTCTGTTTGGCTGCATACCTGACTGTGATGGCTGCGGGAAACAGACCTACTCCCCCTGTAAACTATCAGTCTACCCCACAGTCAAGACCAAATACCCGTGTTCCATGATATTGACGACCTTGAGATCAATGTACCACAGGTACTTGATAGACTCAAGATAGAAGGCGAAGTTATACAGCAGGAGTTCGTGGCGCTGTGCATCTTCCACGGCGAAACGGGCGCACCCAACCTGGAGATCAATACCGTAACTGGTCTCTGGCATTGTTGGGTCTGTGGAGAACGGGGTAACCTGCCCCGTCTGGTAATGCTAACGCAGGGCACCACTTACCGTGATGCCATAGACGTTGTCAGCGAGTACGGCAGCCCATTAGATATAGTAAGCATGCGTAACCGTGGGTTGGCCCAGCTTGACACAATCCTTAACCCTCCACGACACAAATTCAAAGCAATCGATATATCGCGGTACCAGAAGGGTAAATCATGGTGGTGGTTCAATGGATTACCATACGGTAGGTTCTCTAGGGAAACTGTCGACCGATTTCGCCTTGGCTACGACGGAAGCTCTAAGCGATCGGTTATCCCAGTTAGAGCAGATGGAAAGTGGGTCGGTATTATCCGCCGTGCCGTCAATGCGTGGCAACACCCAAGATATCTCTACTCTAAAGACTTTGATCGCCGCCATGTCCTGTACGGAATGCCGTACATACCTGCCCGCCGAGATTCTTGCATTATTGTCGAAGGTGCCAAAGATGCACTCCGCGCATACGAATATGGGTTGGATAACATAGTAGCAACGCTAGGTACCGGGCTAACGCGCGAACAGCTAGCTTTACTAGCCGAAAGGTTCGATGAGGTAACTGTGTTCAGCGACAACGACGCCGCTGGTCAAGTGGCACAACTGAAAATGTGCCAGCAATTAGCAGAGTGCATTCCGCGTGTATTTGTTGTACAATGGCGTAGCATTGGGAAGAAAGATCCCAATGAGCTCACTGAGCCAGCAATGCGCAGGCTGCTGCGTGACCGTATTCACTGGACTACGTTAGTGGAACCGGACTACGACCCATGGAAGTAGTCATGGTTATCCTGGGTGTGATAGCTGTGATGTGGGTCTTGTGGGGTACTGCTGCTGAAGAGAAAGATCCTATAGTAGTGGCGGCGAAACAACGTCGTACTTCGGCTATAGAGATGCGCTCTAGACGGTACACCAACGTAGTCTTGAAGAGACAGGTCCAGACGGTACGTCACAAGGTCGCTGGTATTGGTTCAGGTACAGGTAACGGAGGAGCCACCCAGAATAAGAGCTGAACGTGGCAGCTTGCTCCGCAAAGCTGGGACAAGTACACTTTGGTGGTAGGGCCAGGACTGGCCTAAGTGAGGAGATATATGGCAACTAAGAGCAGTGCATTTTCACGCAATGGGGACGATGCGCCAAAGAGCATCAAGGTGCGAACCGTAACGCACGCAGATGCCAGGAGCATGCAGGACTCCGCCAAGCAGACGCCAAATGTGCGTTTGACATTCAAGGAAGGCGAAGCCCGTACCGTTCGCTTTCTGCACGAGCCGTTCGACCGCCGCAATCCGTGGGTGGAGTATGGCGAACACTACATTCAGGGTGGTGGCGGCAACAACGGTGGGTATGTCCCGTGCATCGAAGACTGCACGCTGGATGCCGACTTCAGGCCAGGTAAACGCTGGTATGTCAATGTCTGGGACCGGGATAGCAAGCAGGTCCGGCTTCTCAAGCTGACTGGTGCAATGGTCGAGAACCTCATCATCAAGTTCGAGCGTCGCGGAACTATCATGGATCGCGACTACAGCATTACTCGGACGGGTGAAGGTACTGATACCAAGTACCATATCGAGGCCGAAGAGAAGGAAGCGTTTACCCAACGCCCCAAGCAGATCGATATCAATGCGTATCTGGACCAGCAGGCCCAGGCGTATTACGGCAGCCGCAAGCTGAAAGCACATACGTCCGCCATCGATGACGATGATGAAGAGGACGTGGAAGATGTTGAGGATACCGAGGAGGACGAGGACGAAGAGGAAGCGCCTCGCAAGGTAGTCAAGGGCAAAACAACAACCAAGCGTCGTCCTGTGGCCGACGAGGATGAGGATGAGGAAGACGAATCGGGCGAAGAAGATGAATCGGAAGATGAAGAAGACGAAGATGAAGACGAGCGCCCAGTCCGCACCAAAGCTGCCGCCGGACGCTCCAGCAAAGCCGCAGCCGTAGAGGAGGACGAGGACGAAGATACTGATGAAGACGATGAGGAGGATGAGGACGAAGAGGACGAAGCGCCACGACGGAAGACTACGAAAACCACCTCTCGTCCAACGACCACAACAACCAAGCGTCCACTCGGCAGTCGACGCTGATTTTTTCGATCGGTTAGAGCAGACTAGGTAATCTATAGGGGTTTGCATGGGGACCGTCCGGTGTGCCATAATGTACAGGTCGGCCCATGCAGCCCAGGGAGAAACTAATGGCAGTCCTCGAAGAAGGCCAAGAGCTATACGATGGGTATTGCATGAAGTGCCGCGTCAAGGTCAAGAACCTGCGAGGGAGGTACCGCGTAACACCCAACAACCGTGGCATGATCGAAGGTAATCACACCAAGTGCGGGACGAAGGTGGTTAAGATCACCAAACTACGCCCCGAAGTCAAACAGAAGAAAGCAGTGGCATAACACAATGACGCAAATGGTTGATCGTGAAACGGCGCTGCAGACGCTCCTACCCTTCAGTGGGCTTGAGGAACGCCAGTTTGCCCCAGACGACAGCTATGGATTGCAGACGGGCACAAACGGCAAAGTTCAGTATCGGTTCGGTAACAAGGACGACGTGTTGCCTCTTGGGCCAGGGGCATGGGACACGCTGTTCCGAGTTAGCGGCTTGCAGACGAACAGCATGCTCAAGTTCATGGGTACACCAGCGCAGGAGCACGTTGTAGGTCTGTTGGATCACGCATTCCGAGAGCGCCAGGGCAATCTAAAGGCGCTAACCCGTGATGGTGAGATCCAGGCCATCATCGATGGCAGGGTCGAAGTGCGTGACCCCGTAGACTACATGCGCACGGCAGAGCGGGCAATGGGTGGCCGTCGGCATGTCAAGGGCTACAAAGTCTGGGGTACTCAGGACCGCCAGTATATCTCATTGGTCACTGATAAAGAGATTAGCATGGGTGGCCGCGACTACCAGCGTCTCGAAGGTGGTGCCCAGGGAGCTAAGGTCAACGACGTCGTAGCGAGCGGCGTGCAGTTGTACATTAGCCCATACGGGTACAGTGCCCCAGGTGGTACCGGACTCGGTCTAGACCTCTCGGGATACTGGGAGCGCCTGCTGTGCACCAATGGCATGACCAGTACCCAGAATGTCATGCATTTCACCAAGCGGGCAGATGAGTCGGACGACAAAGAGTGGATCACCACTAACGTGCCCACCATCCTCAACAAAGTTGAGACGGAGGTTGATCGATTCAAGGCGCTGAAGGATGTGGCGGTCGGGCAGCATACCGACGAAGAGCTTGCGGCCATGCTGCAAGACTTTGGCATCCCGCCCGTTGTACGGGACATGATCCGCAACAGGCTGGTCAACCATCCTGTGGAGAACCTGTATCAGTTGGCTAACCACGTGACCTACGTGGCCTCCAACTACAGCAGGGTCTTGGAGGATCCCTCCCTGGTACGGCGGCTGATGCGGGTTGGCGGCAACATCGTTCAGCACCACAGCATCTGCGAAACCTGCCATCGCGTTATGCCCAAGCGTGAGCGGCGGCGCGTGGCGGCTTTGCAGGAGGCGTAAGCGGAACTCCTTGGTCGGAGGAAGCGTGGGGGTGGGAAACCACCCCCATTGCTTTGTGTGGAGTGATACGTGGCAACACCAGAAGATATGATTCGTGTTGAGATCAAACAGGGTTGGCTGCTTGACCAGTTCGCAGAGCATGTACTAGGGCTAAACCCGGAGGAAGAGGCATACGAGACACAGTTATGGCTAGGTGAGCTCAACCTCGACTTTGCTTCAGCACTGGTAAAGTACGATGCGCTGGTACAGCAGAAGAACCAGCAGTACGGCGATGCATGGCAGAAAGACGGACCAGTTACGTCCCTGGTAGATCTCAAGGATAAGCTGTATCGCTTGCAGTCTGCTGGCGACAGTGGGGCCATCCTTACCTGGGACGTAGACAAACTCAGGGGTACTCTGTACGACATACTGGTGCGCAGCCTTATGATACTGTCCTGGTTCGAACTCAACTTTGATGATGATGACGATGAGAGAAAAAACGGGAGTGACTAGTGATCATCAGACCGTATACATCGGGCACTATGCAAGTAGGTTGGCGCGATGAACTAGAAACCAAATACAAAGATATCATCCGTGAAACTATCGCAGCCAAGTGGTCCACCATCAAAGTTCCAGCGGATTATAGTCGGCCTCGTCAAGACATTGATCACCTGCTTGGTCGCGTGGTTTGGCTACATCCTCGTCCCCCGGTTTCTGTTCGAGATGGGGATCGTGCCGCCAGAGCTGGCTTTTACATTCCTCGCAACCTACGTCTTATCCACGATTGTGACTTTGTGCTTTCTTGCATCTACCCGACATACCCATCCATTGATTCTGCTCATGAAGTGGGGGCCGCTTATGCTTGGGGTAAACCTGTTGTCACTGTGGATCTCACGGGCGGCGCTGGAGATTATGCAGCATGGCGGGCAATGAGCCTGGTGGTACTCGATAGCATTGATGCCGCTGCTGACTACCTGCTGTATCAGGTTCAGGATAACGATGACCTAACGGCGCAGTTGAGCCAGAACACGGTAGGTGATAAACTACCCGTATGAGATTCCTGGTAATTGACTTTGAAATCATCGAACGCGGTGGGATAAACCGCATTGTCGAAGGATTGCAGTATGGTCTAGAAGCTATCGGGTGCACGTTCGATTACTTTTGGGCCAGTAAGGCCGGCAGGGTACGCAGCCTAAGCCAGACGGCCCCTACGATGGTCAATAGCAGGTACTACCGCTTACCTGCTAAGCAACTACCGTACCGTGGCGATGAGGCGAGGAGGCAATATCGTACGCTCTTGCGCGACTACGATGTTGTCATGTTCATGTTGCCATGCCCGCACGATATCAAGAGCAATACCGGGGATATGTCGTGGATGATGTTGTATCAGGAGGCCGCGGAGGCGGGGCTTCCGATTATGGTGATGATCCACGACAACCTGTGGGACACCTACTACCCGTGGTATCGCCAAGTATCGGACTTGGTGAGCCTACACATGTTTACATGTTATCAATCCAAATACGACTCCCTGGCGCGTCTGCCCGGACACTTCGTGTTTCTGCCCACCCCGTTGGACGTCAGTCAAGCGGCTTTGTACCATCCAGAGAAGACTGGATCTATTTGCTGGATGCCGCAATGGAAGAAGTGGAAAGGCATCTATCCTTTCATTAAGGCACTGCCACAGATAGAGCACCCTGTCGATATGTACAACGCCGGGATCGAGTACCACAATGCGCGGAATAAAGTGGGGGCGGGTTGGAAAGATGGCATCGGCCTCGACCATGTTGGTCGCCGTCGTGGCCGTGGGCGACCTGATCACCAATATTGGGGAGCACAATTACCTGCCGAGCTGCCTGGGATTTATCGTAGGCACAATATCAGCGTGGATCTTAGCGGTTCTATTGGTGGGCAAAGATTCGACGGACAGACATCCTGTGTTATGCTTGAGGCCATGCTGTACGGTTGCGTTTCGGCCGTTAGCACAAGGGTTCAGGAGCACCGATGGAGTCCCCTTTCCCAAGCCGATGTTACTTGGGGACTGCCCCCTTCACCTGACGGAATTGCAGAACGACTTAATGAACTGATGGCAGACACGCGCCTTCAAGCGCGTATAGCTTACAGGGCATTGGAGTTTGTACGGGAGTATAGCGATGCTAGGGTTCACGCGGAAACAATCCTCGATCACATCCAGAATCGAGAAGCATATGGACATACGCCTGGCATTGTTCTTCCTGGTTTCTGGGATACTGTGTGCGATGATCCCGTTCCTGAAGTCATACTGTCTGAAAGACAAGACGAGTACGTCTCAAAGAACACCGCAGCCGTTGCCGTCCTGGGCTCAGGGGTAGACGAAGAGGAGCTAGACGAAGAGGCGCAGGAAGAAATTGCGGCTATGGGCAACGAAGCCTTACTGCAAGTCTTATCCTCACCACCATCAACGCCAGATGGGCGTTGGATCAAGTTTATCAGTGGCGTGGCACGGGCTTGGTTGGAGGCCTTCGAATGATTCCGCAGTACGCACCAGTAGATCTGCGCACCAAGATCCTCAGCTTCAGAAAGGATGCAGTCAGGCTAAACCGTGGAGAGATGGTTGCCCCCACGATGGCTATTGTATATCCTACATATAGCTGCAATATGCGTTGCTTTGGCTGCATCTCTAACGCTGAGAATGCACACCCTGCTAGTCTTGGCGTCGATCTCTTTGATGATTTCGTTAGTGACTTTAGCCAGATGGGCGGAGAGTCGTTGGAGTTTTCGGGAGGTGGTGAGCCCACTCTACATCCTAAGTTTGGTGACCTTATCGCTTCTGTTGCTCGGCGCGATCTACAGTTCGGAATGATTACGAACGGAACCAAACCAGATGTTTGTGGGATTGCTTTGGCTTACCCTGGAACTCGCTACCTACGCATCAGTGTTTATACTGTTAACCAACTTGAACACGTTAGACGAATTAGTCAGAAACGTGATGCTCTTGGTTCTACTTGTCGCATTGGTGGGAAAATCCTGCTTGGCAGCAGCAGCGTTCCAGCGCTCAAATTCCTTACGGAGGAGATACTAGATGCAGGTGTCGACTTCGTCAGCATCAAAGCTAAGCGGCACTGCGCAGATGATCCTGAGGGGCTACCTGAGGATAGCAAGCAGCATCTTGAGGCTACCCTTCAAGAGCTTAGAGATAGATGGCCCGGAAGAGTATTCGGTGGTATCACTAAGACTCACCAAGTTGGAACCTGCTGGCTCTCACCGCTACACACTGTGGTCGACGCACTTGGCATCGTGTGGGTGTGCTGTTACTATCAGGACCGAGTTGAGGATATCAGCATCGGCAGGCTTTCCGATGTTGCGGGAGGAAAGTTCCGAGATCTTTGGTATTCGCCCGCACACCGTGCCGCCATGCAAAGAGTTATCATTCCGGAGTGCGACTTCTACGACTGCCGATTTCATGTATATCACGACGTGATGAACGAAGAGCTCAAAGATGATGCCTCCCATCTCGCATTCATATAACCCGGAGAAAATGGATGCGTTCTGGAACTTCGTTGTAGAAAGACAGTCTGTATATCACAAGCGTATGGTACTTGGAGAACTTCCCCCATGGACACAGGATCCAGTGTTGCGGCAGTACTTCTTCACCAATGTGTACCGTGAGCTTGACAAGGGCACTGTCTTCCTCATCCGCAACATACTGCGGATACAAGACGACAAAGACATGCTGTTCGCCATCATGGTGTACAGGCTCTTTAATGACATAGATACCTTCAGGTTCCTGTGGCTGCGCTGCAAGCAAACCCGTTGGGGAGACTGGGATTGGGAGCGTGCGGCTCGGTACCTGGTGGCCTATGAGAACCACGGTAATCGTGTATTCACAGATGCCTTTACGGTTACAGGCGTAAAGTTTGGCGGGTTTCCAGACAAAATCAGGAACATCTGCTGGCTGGTAGGCAAGCTGCAACGCCAAACCCCCGTACTGCTAGAGAGTATCAAGTCTGCGAGGTCTCTGAAACGTGTATGGCAAATCTTCAATGACACAGAAGGATTTGGACGTTTCCTGGCCTATGAACTCGCAATTGACGCTAATTATAGCAGACTCATTAACTTTAGCGAGAACGATTGGGTCAACGCAGGACCTGGCTGTAAACGTGGTATCCAATGGATCTGGGGTGACCGTGACTCTGGTCACAAGTGGGAGGAGTATATCGTATATCTTCAGGCTAGACAGCGAGAGCATATCGAGCGAATTGGACGCTATGAAAGATGGCTTGAAGTCTATCCTGGTTATGACATGACCCTGCGCGGCGTAGAGCACTCCCTGTGTGAGTTTCAGAAGTACGCCCGTGCTCGGTACCATGCTAATCCTGATGGTACGCCTAGTCGCTCGGCTACGCGCAAATACACTCAACAACTACAACCTGCACTCGTGTAAACGATTTGTTACAATAGGGCATGCAGGCTTTGCTAGGCGCGCTGATGGCTCTAGGTGTAGCGACCTCGTCCATGGCAGCCGAACAAGAGACATTGCGTGTCAGGGTTACGTTCTATACCCTTCGCGGCACTATGGCTAGTGGATCTTATACGCATAAAGATGCAGCAGCATGTTCAGATTGGCTACCTATGGGGACGAAGCTGATGTTCCCGGATGGCTGGATTGTGACGTGTCTAGACCGGGGCATGGGCGACATTATATGGAACGCCCGCCGTACTGGACACGATGCCTGGGTAGACGTTTGGGCACCCTCCTATGCCTGGGGCATAAAGAACGTTGAGAGTGATTACGGGCAGACCACCCAGATGCAGATGGTACGGTGGGGGTGGGGTGATGCCGACTCCTAATGGGCTGATCTTGCCCTTTGAGTTCATGGATCAACAACTACAAGCCAAAGGTATAGAAGGATATGTCGACCCCCTTACAGGGCTCTTTGTGGTCCGCGACAACGAACCAGCTAGACAGCTACTCACTACGCGCCAAGTACACCCCAGGAACTATTCTGGAAGTGCACGCAGACGCCCCACCAGGGAAGATCTGGTGTAAGCACTGCGAAACTTACCTGATGATTGGTGCAGAGTCGGTTAGTCACCAGAACATGGTACGCACTTCTCAGTTGTGTACCGCGTGCTCACAGTGGAACTATATCGACGAAGATCTTCGGATTGTGCACTCCCCGTCATGTGCAGTGAAGACCGGAGAAATGGTAAAATTGGCTATGGGCGGATCGCAAGCCAGGGGTACCGTAGTTCCTGATAGAGATGCTACGCAAGAAGAAGCTGCTGCGTGGCCGCATGTCTAAATTCGTTCATCTGCATACCCACACTGAGTATAGCGTGCTAGACGGCTTAGCACGCATACCCGATCTGGTTGACAAGGCGAAGCGTGATGGGCAACAGGCACTCGCAATTACAGATCATGGACGCATGTCTGGAGTTCCTGAGTTTTACCAGGCATGCCGAAAGGCTGATGTTCGGCCTATTGTTGGACAGGAATTTTATCTTTGCGATGACTGTTCCGACCGCACCCGGACCATCGACCCAGAGACTGGTAAGAAAGAAGGCCCTAGGCGGCACCATCTGGTACTCTTGGCTCGAGACAGACGTGGGTATGAGATACTGTGCGAGCTTAGCAGTACCGCGAACGATCCTAGCCACTTTTATTACAAGCCTCGTATTGATTACGGTACGCTGGAAGCTCTATCAAGGAAAGATAGACGCCATCTTATTGCCAGCTCAACTTGTCTCAATGGGCCAATACCTCAGCTCATTCTCGCAAACAAAAATGGCTCAGCGCTCGAACTAGCCCAATACTTCCGAGAGCTTTTCCCGTACTTCTATCTTGAACTACAGCGCCACGACTACAACCAGAAGAAACAAGGCGACCGCAGGGCTAACGCGGACCAAGAGAAGGTTAATGACAAGCTCATCAGATGGAGCGAACGATACGGATTCCCATTGGTCATCACCAATGATAGCCACTACGTTGAGCCAGCCCATCACTCCGTACATGACATCTGGTTGGCGTGCCAGACAGTATCGTTATGGCGGGATGCGACCCGGTTTCGCTTTGACGGTTCAGGATATCACCTCAAGACAACTAGGGAAATGCGAACACTCTGGGCGGATAGACCTGAGGTATGGGCAGCTAGCCAGCGAACTATCCAGGCTTACACAGCAGATATACAACTCAGTATCCCAGAGTTGGAACAGCGAAGCTGGCACATCCCAGTGGCACCACGAGCAAACACAGAGATATCTTCTGCTGACTATATGCGCCAGATCTGCGTCAAAAGGCTGCGAGTGCTGGAGAGACGTGGAGGGCTGGCCTCTTCTCCTGATGTATACCGGGATCGCCTCGACTACGAACTCGGGGTCATCACAGGCAGTAAATTTGAGGAAGAATTCCTTATTGTCCGTGATTACATCAATTGGGCTAGGGATCATAACATTCGGGTTGGTCCTGGCCGTGGCAGTATGGCAGGGGTTCTCGCAGCCTATCTTATGGGCATTGTTGACGTGGACCCTGTGCGCTTTGGTCTTATGTTTGAGCGTGCTCTCAATCCAGCGCGCCCGTCGCTTCCGGACTTCGACGTAGACTTTCCCAACAGCAGGCGTATGGATGTGGTGAGGTATCTGCTAGACAGATACAATAAGCCACCATATCAAGCACAGCAGGTGGGGACCTTCTCCAGAGGTGGGCCGCGCAGCACTGTTCAGCGTTTGCTTAGTGCACTGGACTTTACCAGGAGTGAACAGTTCTCGGCAAGTAAGTCTTTGCCAGATGCAGCACTTATTGTCAACCTCAAAGCCAGCGGCGACCTGAAAGACCTGTTGCAAGACGAACATCTGCACCCCGTACTAAAAGGGGCTATGGTTAGCTACCCCGCGTTTTATGATTGGGCTACGACGTGTCAGGACCTTATCACGGGCGAAGGTAAGCACGCCGCTGGCATAGTAATTGCCGACGAACACTTCGACCTGCAAAAGCTAGTGCCGACTATGATGGTGGGACGTGGGCAGGGAAGAGGTCAAGCGGCAGTAGTAACTCAGTATGATATGGAGGGTCTCAAACGCCTGGGTGTGGTGAAGTTTGACATCCTAAGCCTTACTACCTTGGATGTCATACAAGACTGCATCGAGCTTATCGGGGAAGATCCGTTCGAGGACATGTATGAGTACGAAGACGAAGCGGTTTGGGCCACTCTCAATCGAGGTGCCTGCTCAGGGGTATTCCAAGTTGAAGGTGGTACTTCCCGGCAGGTTGTTAGAGATCTCCAGCTCCAAAGCTTCGAAGACCTTATTGCTGTCATGGCCCTCGGGCGTGGTGGTGCTAACCAGTTCGTCAGTGCCTACCGGGAAGGTCGTGACGGCGGTACTGCAGACCTCCGGAGAAAGCTCCCAGACAGAAGGCTACGGCGCATACTTCCCCAAGGCGTTGTCCTTTACCAGGAACAGGTTATGGAGATTGGACTTCAAATCGGAGGGTTCGACCACCATCTTGTAGACGAACTGAAGGAAGCCATCAAGTATAAGAAGGGGGATATATGGGACGAACTCAAGCCACTTTTCTTCAATGGGGGCGAACTCTACGACAAGCTCAGTGGCAAATCCAAGGGAGCCGCCCTGGGCGCGCTGAACAACGGGTGCAGCCAGCAGGTAGCCGACCAGATTTGGGAGATGATTTGGAGCTACCGAGGGTACGGTTTCAACCGGGCACACGCTACCGCGTATGCGATGATAGCGTATCAGACAGCGTGGCTCAAGACACACTATCCTGCTAACTTCTTCTGCACGCTACTGAGCTACGCTAACAAAGACGATTACCCCGTGTACATTGATGAAGCCAAGCTGTTCTTTGGTCTGCGCTTCCTACCCCCGGATGTGAATAAGTCAGGTTCAGGATTTGTCGTAGAAGGTAAGCATGGCATACGATACGGCCTGACTGCTATAAAAGGGTTAGGTATTGCGGCCTGCACGGAACTGGTGGAGAACAGGCCGTTCACCTCGGAGGAACACTTGGTCAAGACAGTAACTAAAAGGAGGTGCAACGTTAGAATCATCGACCTGCTGCGTCGCGTTGGAGCGATGGAAAGTATTGGCACGCAGGGAGATGAAGACCGTGGTAAGACAGAGCTTGAGCTCTTAGGCACATATGTAACTACTCATCCGATTGACCAGTACAGAGCCGCACTGGACAAGAAGATCCGCCGACAACTGAACCTTAAAGCACTTACGTCTTCGCAAGATAAGTGGGTCTGGGTTGGCGGGCAGGTAGATCGGGTTAGAGAGATAACCACCAAGAACGGTTACAAGATGGCCTTCGTTCAGGTAAAGTATGAAGGGTTGGGATCTTGGGACGTAGTTGTGTTTCCCGAACGATGGGAGCAACATGGCCCGCACCTGTTCAAAGGACGCGTCGTCATGGTGTACGGCAAACGGCAAAATGACAGAAACAGCATTGTCTTTGAAGAGGCGAAATATCCGGTCCCAGCGTGAGAGTTGGAGGTACTAATGCTACTAGATTTTCTCAAGAAAAGGGGCGCTCCGCAACTACATCGATGCTTCACGTGTCTGGAGCCCCGTACCGAAGAGCAACTACGGAAGGTTGTCTATGAGGTCGAAGTCTGCCACCACTGCACCACCACAACTAACGGAAGTGCAGACGATTTTGCAGAAGAGATTCGGGAAGGAAGTGCTCTTCCGCGCATCGGACCCGAGGTTCCAGATCCGGAGAATCTCGACCGGGATTTTGACCCTGGACTTTTTGTTGGGTGGCGGGATCGCATTGGGGCGTATAACCGAGTTCTACGGCCAGTATGCAGCCCTGAAGAGTCATGCCTTGTACAGGACGATAGCTCTGGCTCAAGCGGCGGGACTCAACTGCGCCTTGATGGATGCGGAGCATAGTTTTGATCCAGTACACGCCACACGTCTTGGAATCAACCTTGCCGACCTCACTATGGTTGGCAATCTGGATTCGGGCGAAGAGATTATCGATGTGGGCGAGGCACTGATTCGTTCAGGTAAATTCGATGTGGTGGGCGTTGACAGCATAGCCGCGCTAGTACCCAAAGACGAGCTAGAGGAAAGCGCAGAAGCTGCCCAAATGGGTAAAATGGGTAAGCTTACTAGCAAAATGGCGCGCAAGTGGAATGCCGTCAACAACGGTCAAACCGCTGTTGTCTTGATAAACCAGGTGAGAGAGAATGTAGGCGTCCATTATGGCAACCCCGAGAAACCAGTGGGAGGACGTGCGTTCGGTTTCTTTGCTAGTCAACGTGTGGATTTCCGTAAGGGTGAGGCAATCAAGGGAAAGACCCGTCGAGTCGAAAATGGCAAAGTCGTTGAAAAGGATGGTACCGTCGGTCGTGTTGTGCGAGTCCGAGTGGAGAAGGACAAGACTGGAGCAAACGCAGAGCGTGACGGGAGCTTCCGATATCTCTTTGCCGTGCGTGCAGTGGATAAACTTAGCGAACTCTTGCAACTAGGTCTGGAAGTAGGGTGCATCGAGCAGTCTGGCCTCCGGTACAGTACCCGCTGGACGGAACCTATGATGCGTACTGCTTTCTTGAATGCCCTGGGGCGAGACCCAAAGCTAGCCAGGACACTAGAAGCAGCAGTGAAAGTGAGGGGGAGTAATGCCGATTGATGAAGTAGAGGTGGCGGTAGATCCACTAGCGCAACTGCCACCAATGCCAACGCCTGATCCTGGCATGATGTGGATCAGGCTTACCATGAACACAGCCATCAGTGAAGAGATGGCTATGGACATGATGCATGACATAGCTGACAATCTGCGGACCGTGACCCATATGGTCAACTATGCAGAGTTTGATGCTAACGTCAACGGCGTTATACTTACCTACGAAAAGGAAATACTACCTGCGATAATTGGTGATCTTACACCAACTCCAACGTGGTTGTTATCGGGAGAGCCGACAGTTAATGCCTAGGAAGCCAGAGGACGAACCAACATCAACAGGGGATGCAGCCGAAGCCTTTCTTCGTAACCTGACATCAACGCATGATACTGACCAGTTGGGACAGGGTCTGGACGAGCTGGCCCAAATGTTCTACACCTACTTTGAGAAACTTCAAGAAAAGGGATTCCACTACAGCAAGGCGTTTATCCTGACGCGAGATTGGCATGGGTTCTGGTGGTCAACCAAATTCCAGCACGAGATGATGCATATGCATCCGCCACAGGACGAGGATGACCATTCCTAAATGGTCAGAAAAGCCAGAGAAGGATAACAAGAAACACGAGAAGGCATGGGCAAAGGCACGAGGCGGGCGTGCTCAGCCTTCCTCGGGTAGATTCTGGCATGCCAAGATGGACGTCAAGGACGACGAACTTCTGACAGATAACAAGCAAACGAGCAGATTATCTTACACTATCAAGTTGTCCGACTGGCGGCAACTACAGCGGGCTGCTTCTAGGGAAGGATTGGCCCCGTGTTTGCAGATAACATTCATCACCGAGCAAGGCCCTGTTGATATGGTAGTGCTATCTGCCGACATGATCACTCGCCAGAATCTGGCACATCCATGAGTTACCATGATACTTGGCCTTCCTCATCTCCACTGTCAATCTGTCCTAACTGCGAAATCCCTACCTATCTAGGAGATCATAGGACAGACGATGGGTGCTTTGCAGCACTCAAGCAGTATGTGAAGCTGTGTCAGGATGAGATCGAAAACAGCCGGATGCGAGACTTCCAACACCCTACCCGTGAAGAACTACTTGAGCAGATCGCCTACCTGGCTGAGCAGTTCGACAAGTTTGTGATCTACGTGCAGTCTATGCAGAGCCACATTGCAGATGCGTCGCGTGGTAAAATGGTACCGTAATGGCAGGGGCGCACGTACATAAGAATTTGAGCTGTGTAGAATGTGGCGTAGTGATCTATAAAGAAGCTATGTGCATCTTGTGGCGCGGCGAAGAATACTGCATACTACCTCAGCTTACTTGGTGTGAGTCTTGCCTGCACAAAGAGAAAACTTTGCATCAAGAAGCGTTGGAAGGTAAATGAACGTTAGTTCATTCCAGATTCAAGGCAACCCTCAAGATATCACTACCCTGAAGTGGGTGTATGTCATGCCCACCAAGATTTCAGTGGCTACACGCACTGAGACGCGCCGGGCTATGTACGAGACCTTCTACAGGCTGATGTTTCTGACCAAACGTAAAGTCTGGTTGAAAACAAAGAAGTCGAAGAGGGAGGAACGTGTTATACTTGTTCCAAGCCCGCATGGCTTGAGCGACTGTGACCGCATGTTTCTCAAGAAAAAAGGCTTCCCTATAAAGACAGAAGGGTGTAGCAGGGATTCCTGCTTTCGATGTAGGAGTAATGGCTTCAGGCTTTGACATAAAGAAGTACCTCAAGAACAGGCGTGATCCGACGAAGGTACTGACACCACTGGTAGACCAGTACATGATCACGCAGGACTTGGGCGACTTCACGCCAGCCGAAGCCAAGTTCGCGGCCAAGCTGCTTCTAGCTCGTAAGCAACCTAGACAGCGCACCTACTTCAGCCCCTCTGGGAGCAAGCGTTGCTTACGAGAGCAGATGCTAGCTATCAAGGGTATGCCAGGCCGGATAGACGACAACCCCCGTACCAATAGTCTATTTGACGATGGGCACTGGCGACATCTTAGATGGCACACTATATTCCTGCGCATGCAGCGGGCAGGCTTACTAACGGTACACGCGCAAGAGGAGCTAATAGAGTATCTACCGTGGTACGTGGCTGGCACACCCGATGATGTTGTGGAAATTGGGGGCGAGATTTACGTTATTGATGTGAAGGGAGCGAACGACGCGGTCTTCAAGGAGATCGAACGGACGCATAAACTTCCAGAGCATCTGCAGGGATACAACTGGCAGCTCCACAACTACATGCAGGCGCTCCACATCAACAAGGGCATTCTCTGGTTCGAGAACAAAAACACCCAGGAGTACTTCGAGCTTCCGGTTACGCGGGA
>Ga0184611_1000035_pt1 | contig 25946 bp, 22 predicted proteins | sample PLM3_5_coex_FD_133162 | JGI IMG/M metagenome (GOLD analysis project Ga0184611, IMG submission 133162) | Groundwater sediment microbial communities from an aquifer in East River, Colorado, USA - PLM3_5_coex | ecosystem: Environmental > Terrestrial > Soil > Riparian zone | place: USA: East River...
CGTTTTATTTTTGCACAGGCACAATACGAGTATAATTTTTTAAAAGTAAAATACATTCCACCCAATAATGGTGGGGTTCAGCAAAAAGATGACTTGGAAGCCAAGAGCTTTCTTGTAGGTGGTGGTTATACTACCGGTCGGATGGGCAGAGGTGGATCTCCGCATTATTATCTAGCCATATTGTTTGATGTTTTACATGAACCCGGTTCTCCTTATACTGATGCTTATGGAAGATCAATTCCAATTATAAGAGGTGGTGTCCAGATACCTTTATTCCAGGGTGGAGGAAGAAACCAGGGAAATTAATTGAGATATTGAAGTAATTGTTCAGGTTCATCCAAAACAGTGATCCTTTCCAGGACACTTTCATAAAGAAAGCCCTGCTTTTCCATTTGCTGAATATGTTTCAAAAGAAAATCAAAAAAATTACCTGAATTAATAATATAGATCTTTTTGTCGTGAATGGATAATTGATTCCATGTTACCATTTCAAAAAACTCGTCAAGTGTTCCTACACCACCCGGTAAGATAACTGCCGCATCACATAGATCATACATTTTTTGTTTACGGATATGCATATCATCAACAATTGATAAGTCTGTGATGCCTTCATGCTGATGTTCCCAGTCCACCAGTTTTTTTGTAATGATACCGATCACTTTTCCGCCACTTTCCATCATTGCGTCTGCCACTGCACCCATTATCCCGGTGCCACCACCACCATAGATAAGCGTGATATTATTTTTGGCTAAAAGTTTTCCTAATTCTTTCGCATGTTCCGTATAAACAGGATTATTTCCATTCTTTGACCCGCAAAAAACCGCCAATGAATTTATCTTCATAGATTTATTTTATCTTGTCAACTTTAAGTTCAGTAAATATCGTATTTATCTCTAATGAAGGATCATTAATTTAAAATCAACTTATGTCTTCGGCCCTGTTATTCACTTTTGTTATTGGCTACTTTCTTTTACTACTTACTGTAGCATGGTTCACCTCCCGTAATTCAAACAACGAATCATTTTTTATTGGCAACCGCAACAGTAACTGGATGCTGGTGGCGTTTGGAATGATCGGCACGTCGCTGAGCGGTGTCACTTTTGTAAGTGTGCCCGGAGGAGTAGGCAGCGGAAACTTTTATTATTTCCAGGTTGTACTGGGTTATTTATTGGGTTATGCTGTTATAGCATTTGTATTGATCCCTTTGTATTATAAAATGAACCTTACCAGCATTTACACCTATCTCGAAAAAAGATTTGGTATAAATGCTCATAAAGCCGGAGCATTCTTCTTTATACTTTCAAGAACAGTTGGTGCAACGGCAAGATTATATCTTGTAATAAGCGTTTTGCAAATTTTTATTTTCAAAGATCTTGGTATTCCTTTTATATTAACTACTCTCGTAATTCTTGCCCTCATCTTACTTTATACGTTTGAGGGGGGTGTTAAAACAATTATTTATACAGATACCTTGCAAACGACCGGCATGTTAGTTGGACTGGTTGTGTGCATCATTGCAGTAATAAAAGCATTAGGAACCGACTTTGGTGGTGCATGGGAAATGATGTCCGATAAAGGATATACAAATATTTTTAACTGGGATGTAAAAGCCGGTTCATTTGCGCTTAAACATATTATTGGAGGAATGTTCATTGCTATTGCTATGACAGGACTTGACCAGGAAATGATGCAAAAAAATATCAGCGTAAAAACATTAAAGGATTCACAGAAAAACATAATGACATTTTCTGCTGTTCTTTTATTGGTAAATTTTCTTTTTCTTGTTTTAGGCGGTGTTCTTTATCTGTATGCAAGTGCAAACGGAATAAAAGTGCCGCCGGATGAACTGTTTCCAACTATTGCATTAAGTAAAGCATTCAGCGGCGCTATCGGTATCATATTTGTCATCGCATTGATCTCAGCATTATTCCCCAGTGTTGATGGAGCCATCACATCGTTGACATCCTGCTTTTGCATAGATATACTTGGACTTCAGAAAAGTAGTGGAACAGAAAAGGAAAAGAAAAGGACAAGATTGAAAGTGCACTTTACTTTTGCCTTGGTGTTTTTTCTTATGGTGCTGGTCTTTGAATGGATGAATGATAAATCGATCATTGATTTCATTTTAAAATTTGCAGGAGTTACTTATGGACCGTTGCTTGGACTTTTTGCATTCGGCATTTTAACAAAGAGAAAGCTGAAGGAAAGCCTTATCTGGACAGTTTGTATTATAGCGCCTTTGCTTGCATTAATACTTGATATGGTTAGTAATCCTGCCTGGTATGAAGCAAAGCTGCACATGAAACTTGGTCTTGATAGTTTGTCAGCAGCAACTTTTAATGGATATAAAATAGGGAACGAACTTATTCTCATAAATGGTATCATCACTTTCATCGGCTTATGGCTTATTTCAAGTAAAGCAACCGATCAGGAGATCAATCTAAAAATGCAGCCCGTATAAAGTTATCTTTGCACAAAGAATTATCATTGGAACTTATCAATCCATTAATACAGGAATATGCAGAAAAATTTTCTTCACCCGAAGATGCATTGTTGAAAGAAGTAAATGATTTTACGACAGCAAATCATCCCGAGTATCACATGCTTAGCGGCCACCTGCAGGGTAAGTTTTTAGAAATGGCAAGCATGATGATCAGGCCGCGACGAATTCTTGAAATTGGAACATTTACCGGGTATAGCGCTTTGTGTCTTGCAAAAGGATTGACGGATGAAGGATTGCTGCATACTATAGAGCTAAGGGAAAAAGATGCTGTAACTGCAAAAGGTTTTTTCGACAAGTCCATCTATAAAGAAAAGATCATTTTACATACGGGAGATGCCAAAAAGATCGTTTCTATACTGGATGAAACATTTGATCTTGTGTTTATTGACGCTGATAAGTCCGGTTATATTGAATATTTTAACCTCATTTTTTCCAAAGTGAGAAAAAACGGGTTTATTTTTGCAGATAATATTTTTTTTCATGGCCAAGCCATTGAGACTGAACCAACTGGGAAAAATGCAAAAGCAATTAAAGCTTTTAACCAGTTTATAAATGAAAGAACCGATATCGAAAAAATGATCCTTACCCTGCGTGATGGATTGTATTTAATAAGAAAAAAGTAAGATCACCCATGCAAAAACTAAAGATCCTATTCCTTCTTTTTGCTTCCTTAGCATTGAAAAATTCTTTTGCACAACTAGCAGAGTCCCGTGGACAAGATCCTGTTGTAGTTCAATATATCAAAAACTATAAAGAGCTCGCAATAGAAGAAATGCAGCGTACCGGTATTCCCGCTTCTATAAAGCTTGCGCAGGGTATTCATGAAACCAGCGCCGGCACTAGTGATCTTGTGAGACGATCAAATAATCATTTTGGACTAAAATGCAAGTCAGAATGGACCGGCATGACAGTAAAGCATACTGATGATGCGCCAAATGAATGTTTTCGTAAATATGAAAGTTCTAAGGATTCTTATAAAGATCAATCAAATTATCTTAAGAACTCTCCACGATATGCATCGCTGTTCGATCTCGATCCTACAGATTATAAGGCATGGGCCTTCGGATTAAAAAAAGCAGGCTATGCCACTAATCCAAAATATTCACAGGTTTTAATTAAGCTTATTGAAGATTATGATCTGCAGGATTATACAATGATCGCATTGGGAAAACTAAAATCCGGACAAGAAACATTAGCAAAAAATGAGAATAAAAATCTGGAAAAAATACCGGATGAAAAACCAGTAGTCATGCCGGCGGAGCCTGAAGTAATTGTTTATTCAAAAAAAGAAACAAAGAAAGATGTTGTTGAAAAAAAACCTGAATATCCTGATGGGGAATTTAAAATAAATGAAACAAAAGTTATTTACGCTAAGAAAGGAACGTCTTATTTATCAATAGCTGAGAAATATGCGATCCCACTTGCCAGGATCTTTGAGTTCAATGAAATGAAAGTCCAGGAGACTGTAGACAAAGATCAGCTCATTTATATAATGAGAAAGAGAAAAATTGGGGCAAATGAGCAACATGTTGTGAAACCCGGAGAAACACTATCAGGTATTGCACAAGCTGAAGCATTACGTATCGAAAGTTTGCTCGAATATAATTTTCTTCAACCAAATATGCAGCCGGCTGTAGGTTCTGTTTTATATTTACGTTCAAAAGCCCCGGGGATGCCCGCATTGGCTACTGGAAAATGATCGATATAAAATCTTCAATGGCTCAGATAAAGGTTCATGATAAAGCGTTTGGTCCTTTTCTTTCAGAACAGGACATACAACAACAGGTAAAAAAAATTGCTGATGCAATTAATTCTGATTATGCCGGTTTGCGACCAATGTTCATCGCCATTTTAAATGGATCTTTCATGTTTGCATCCGATCTTTTTAAGTATCTTACGATAGATGCAGAAATATGTTTTATCAAATTGGCATCGTATAAAGGAACAACATCAAGCGGCCAGGTGATAACGGCCATCGGTTTAGATGTTGATATTATAGGAAAGGATATAATTATACTTGAAGATATAGTTGATACTGGAAAAACATTGAATGAGTTTTTACCAAAATTGCTTCATCACCAACCAGCATCAATGAAAATTGCTGCGCTACTCCATAAACCTGAGGCTGTGAAATTTCCCATCAGAATTGATTATCTCGGATTTTCAATTCCAAACAAATTTGTAGTGGGGTATGGCCTTGATTATGACGGGCTGGGAAGAAATTTAAAAGAAATCTACCAGCTGGCATAGTATTACAAGCCCATTGCTAATTGGATTTTTGTACTTTGATTGCGATTAAATATCCATGTGAAAAGCTTTGTATATATATTTTTATTCCTGCTGATCGCTTTGCCATTTCATGGACAGCAGTTTTATCTCCGCGGTGAGGTGCGAGATGAAGGTGGCAATCTTTTGCAAAATGTAAATATCCGCCAACAAAGTACGGGCTATCTTTTTCGCACAGGCAATTCGGGATCGTTTGGTATTCTATCATCAAAAGAATCGGACACACTGATATTTATTTATGAAGGATATCAAAAAGAACAGGTATTAGTGAAAGCTGATAAATATCTCAGGCTTAACCTGAAACTTTTACCATCTATTGCATCCAGTTTCAAAAAGAACAGGCTCGCTTCTCTTACAAAAGATCTTTCAAGAGAAAATCAAAAGAAATGGTATACCGATAATGAAACCTATGCAAGCCTGGTTGAAAATAATTTTGTTGAAGCAAAGAATTATCCAACAACAGGAATTGCTTTGAATATTGACAGGGCATCTTATAGTAATATCAGGCGGTTTATAAATCTTAATCTCGCAGTACCACCCGATGCAGTGCGCATTGAAGAAATGCTGAACTATTTCAACTTTGGATATGAAACGCCTGCCGATAGATCTTTATTTAAAATAAAAACCACACTCACCAATTGTCCGTGGAATAAGGATAACCAGCTTTTTTTTATAAATGTTTTTTCAAAAAAGTTGAATCTCGATTCTTTACCACCTTCAAACCTGGTTTTCCTTGTTGATATTTCAGGATCGATGGATATGCCAAATAGATTGCCGTTATTGAAATCTGCGTTCAGAATGCTGGCCACCAATTTGCGGGAAAAAGATACTGTGAGTATAATAGTTTATGGGGGGGCTGTTGGCGTATTACTTTTCCCGACGGCAGGTAATGAAAAAGAAAGGATCCTTAAAGCAATTGATGAAATGCAGCCAGGGGGTTCTACGCCGGGGGAGTCGGGAATAAAGTTAGCATACACAATTGCCAAAAAACATTTTATTGAAAAAGGTAATAACAGGGTCATTCTTGCAACAGATGGCGATTTTAATGTAGGCATCCAAACGGAGCAAGAGTTGGATGAAATGATATCACGTCACAGGGAATCGGGAATTTATTTAACCTGTCTTGGGGTTGGTATGGGAAATTACAAAGATTCAAAAATTCAAACGCTGGCCAGGAAAGGAAATGGAAATTTTGCTTACGTAGACAATTTCCAGGAAGCGGAGAAGATCATCATGAAAGAGTTTACACAAACATTATACACGATAGCCGATGATGCACACATGCATGTAACATTTGATCCGTCATTGGTAAAGCAATATCGGTTGATTGGTTTTGATAATAAGGTAGGGGCTCTTGCTGACTCAACTTCTGAAGTGGAGGGAGGCGAAATTGGTTCGGGCCAATCCATTACAATTGCTTTTGAAATTGAGCCAAATTTTACAAGCGGTACAAATGTATATTCCGATCATTTTTCAGAAGTGAAGTTGCAATATAAATTACCGGGAGAAGCATCTGAGCTTGCAATGAGTGAGAAATTTCCTTATGACCCGATCTTATTCAAGGACCTGGATCCAATGTATCGGTTTGCAAGTTCTGTCATTATGTTCGGATCTATTCTTAAATCCTCTCAATTTGTAAAAGATATAAGCTGGGGAGATGTATTATACAATGCCAGCGAAGCTGCTAATCCAACTGATGTCAATCAATCGCAGTTGGTAGAAATTATTTATAAAGCAAAAGAGTTTTATACAAAAAAGAAGAAGAAGAACAAGAATTAATTATTTGAATTGAAAATAGATAAGCAAAGCTGCTGAAGCTGTCATTAGTAGTAAAGCAATAGTTCCAAGAATATTTGACCAATTACCATTTGTAAATTTCCCCATTATTTTTTTATTATTGGAAATATGAAGTATCACCCCGATGAGAACAGGTGATGTAACACCATATAAAATGGCCGTATATAGCAATGCCTGAATTGGGTTTATCCCGATATAATTAATTGCAAGTCCGATCAGGAGAGAAATAATGATGACCCAATAAAAAGGTTTTGCCTGGTAGTATTTCTTGTCAAGATCGCCGTTCCAGTTAAAAGTTTCAGATAACATATAGGATAGACAACCTGTTAATACAGGAATTGCCAGCATACCAGTGCCGATTATTCCTAAGGCAAAAAGTAAATAAGATAGCTTTCCGGCTAGTGGTTCTAAAGCTTTTGCTGCCTGCTCAACAGAATTAATTTCTGTGATACCTCCTTTAAATAAGACCGTGCCTGTGGTGAGAATAATAAAATACATAACAAGATTTGAAAAGAACATCCCGAAATCCACATCCATATCCATTTTATGTATAGTTCTTTTATCAACCATCAACCTTCTTTTTTTATGTTTTATATCCTCTGCTTCCATAGTTGCCTGCCAGAAAAAAAGATAAGGAGAGATGGTTGTTCCTAAAATGGCGACAAGAATGCCGATGAAATCTTTATTGAATTTTATCGTGGGAATAAATGTATGCTTTGCGATCTCATTCCAATCTTGTTTTGCAAGGAAAGGTACAATGAGATAAAGCAAAAGAAAGATGCAGAGATATTTTAGAATAGTAGAGATTTTTTTATAAGGCAAATAAATGATCAATATCATAAGGATGCCTGTAAAAACAATAGTGAAAAAGTAAGAGGGAATTGAAGGAAAGATAAGATTCCCTACTGCACCCATTCCCGCTATATCAGCTCCGATATTAAGAATGACTGCAGGGAAAGTAAAAAGTATCATCAGGTACAAGATCGGCTTAGGGTAATTGTTTCGGATATTTGTCGTTAGGCCTTTTGATGTAACGATACCAATTCTTGCACACATTTCCTGTATGGAGGCCATTAGGGGAAATGTAATCAATGCAGTCCATAAAGTAGCTAACCCAAATTTTGCACCCGCTTGTGAGTATGTTGCAATACCTGAAGGATCGTCATCGCTTGCGCCGGTTATAAGCCCCGGTCCAAGGATTTTTAAGAACCGTTTTACTTTTGATCGCCGCGACTTTTTATTCCCCGCCATTTCTATTTTTGATAATTCTTTTTATAAAAATAATTGTGCCAGATATTATTATTGCTGGTTATGGCTGTAGTCAAAAAAAGTTTGTCATGAAATGGGGACTTAATTCAACTTTTAAAAAATCAAGGCTGATGGAATAAGAAGTGAACTAAGGTAAATTATCTAAGAAAATTGTTCATTCAATATTCTTTATATTTAAAAATGATCATAGCATTTTTTGTTAGGTCGGATGAAGCGGTTAGCCTGTATTTTTCATTTCCTGTATCAATAATGACAAGGGCAGTATTAGGCGGGATCGATCCAACATTATGTGCTACTAAAACTATCTCATGGTAAGGATCAGTATCGCTGATAGTAATAGTAAGCGTCAATCCTTTTACAGAAACCTCCTCTTTACCCAACAGTAATTTATTATTATGAAAAATACTAATGGTATCATTATCAGCTATACCATTATCAAGTATTGTAAGTTTTAATTGCTTATCATGAATTGTGATGACAGAAACCGTATCATTTCTCCTGGCATTCTTCTGCATTGTTATGGTTTCAGTTATTGATGGTTGAGTTGGTGTGATTGTGGTCACGTCTTCTGTATTTTTTTCATTATTATCCTCAATATTTAAATTTTTATTTACCAGTAAAGGGTCTGCAGCCAGCCATTTTTGCATAAACTCAGTTGTATCAATATACTTATTGGTGCGAGTATAAGTTACGAATATAGGCATCCCGACGCTTAGAACTTTAGCTCCAACCGTTTTTGCAGTGGCAATGCCTTTTAAATATTCCTGACCATGAATTAATAAGTAATTAAGATTGTATTTCGATTGAAAATGGAAGATTGTTTTTTCAATAAAGCCTTTATTGGTTCCTTTCAGTTTCTTTTTTACCGAATCGAACTGACCAAGAAAATTTGCTTTACAATAACCCATTCCTTCATCATAGGTATAGCCTATATAAGTATTGTTCCACCGGATAATGCATATTTTGGCATAACTGGTTACTCCTCCATTTCCTTCCCAAACACCGGTTAAATCCTGTGAAAAAGAAACGGTCGAAAACAGGGAGACAATAAATAAAGCAATTATCGTTCTCACAACACGGTAATAAGAGGGTTCAATTTAAACAATAATGATGTTAACTATTTTATAATTGCCGCCAGAAGATAATAAGGATAGAATTAAACTATGTTTGATAGAAGGCGATGACAGAACAACTATCAACGAACTATGAAATCAGACTAGAAATAAATCAGGAAAATAGCTCTCTCATTTTATCAAGAAAACTTTTATCCGATTTATCAGGATGTGGTTTGAAATTGGATGAGTGACTCATTTTTTCTAACATGGTTTTTTCTTCAGCACTAACATGCTGAGGAGTCCATACATTCACGTGTATTAATTGATCGCCTTTTTGATAACTGTTTACTGCAGGAAACCCTTTTCCTTTAAGCCGGAAAATTTTTCCGCTTTGTGTACCCGCGGGGATTTTTATTTTAGCTCTGCCATCAATAGTAGGTACTTCGAGTTGTGTACCAAACACTGCATCGGGAAAAGTAATATGAAGGTCATAGGCAACATTCATTCCATCACGTTGCAATTCTTTGTGTGGTTCTTCTTCGATAAGTATGATCAGATCGCCGGGTGCGCCGCCTCTTTCACCTGCATTACCTTTTCCGCTGAGATTTAATTGCATGCCTTCCTGTACACCGGCAGGAATATCAATAGAGATCGCATCTTCTCCATAAACTCTTCCCTCGCCTTTACATGCCGGACACTTTGCTGTGATAGTTGATCCTTCACCATTACAAGTCGGACATGTGGTGACAGTTTGCATTTGGCCGATAAATGTATTGGTAACTCTTCTTACTTGTCCTGATCCTCCGCAAGTGCCACAGGTCTGTACACTTCCTTTATCTTTTGCTCCACTACCACTACAGGTATTACAAACAACGTGTTTTTTGACCTTGATGTTTTTTGTTACCCCTTTAGCGATCTCTTCATAAGTCAATTTGATCTTTACACGAAGATTACTTCCGCGTACACCTCTGGCTCTTGATGTTCTGCCTCTTCCGCCGCCGCCAAAAAAGCTTCCAAACAGGTCTTCACCAAAAACATCTCCAAACTGGCTGAAGATATCTTCCATATTCATGCCACCGCCACTGAATCCACGGCCATTGCTGCTTACTCCTGCATGACCATAACGATCATACTGTGCTTTTTTATCGGTATCACTTAGCACTTCATAAGCTTCGGCAGCTTCTTTAAATTTATCTTCTGCACTTTTATCGCCCGGGTTGCGGTCAGGATGAAATTGCATCGCCACTTTACGGTATGCTTTTTTAATTTCATCTGCTGAAGCAGTTTTATTGACGCCTAATATTTCGTAATAATCTCTTTTTGACATAACTTATTTTCCTACCACAACTTTTGCGTAGCGAATTATTTTATCGTTCAAATAATATCCTTTTTGAATTTCATCTATCACTTTCCCTTTCTGATCTTCAGTAGAAGCTGGTACCTCAGTGATCGCTTCGTGAATATCAGGATTAAATTCTTTAGTGATCGTTTCCATCGGTTTTAAGCCCTTGGCAGTTAGCAAACTTTTAAGTTTATTAAATACCAGCATTACACCTTCCTTAGCCTTTTCATCTAATGTGCTCATTTGTTTTTCGGCTCTTTCACAATCATCCAATACTTCAAGCATATCGACTATTACTTCTTTGCCTGCGGTTTGGATCAGCTCCATTCTTTCTTTCAAACTCCTTTTCTTAAAATTTTCAAACTCAGCTACTTTACGGATAAATTTATCTTTCATTTCACCAAGCTCATTACGAAGTGTCTCCAGCTCAGGCTCATCTATAACAGGTTCACTCAGATGTGTAGTGCCACCCATGTTTTCATCGGCATTTATACCCACCTCAGGCTCTTCAGCATTCTGCATTTTTGCCCGTTCATTTGCCTCTTTCATATCTTTTTGACGCATTTTTTTGAAAATTGATTGCAAAGGTAAGGTTGTCAATAATACTGCCAACGCTATTATAAAGACAAATTGACGGAACGAAAACTAGTTCATTTTCAATATTCCGCGACGATTACCTTTGCGCCATGATAAAGGTTTACCTGGCAAAAAAGATCAGCAGAAGGGTGGTGGATGGGCATCCATGGATCTTTTCAAATGAGGTCCACAGGGTAGAAGGAGATGTAGTAGGAGGTGAAACAGTGACTGTCTTTACCCATGATAATAAGTTTGTCGGCAGCGGCTATATAAACCCTAAATCACAGATCATCGTGCGGCTGCTGACACGGGATAAAAGTGAAGTGATCAATGAAGAGTTTTTTTATAAACGCATACTGGAAAGTTGGGAATATCGTAAAAAGATCGGGTATGTTGAAAATTGCAGGTTGATCTTTGGCGAAGCTGATTCGTTACCTCAATTGATCATCGATAAGTTCAATGATCATTTTGTTATTCAAACATTGGCACTTGGCATTGATGTATGGAAACCAGCGATTGTAAATGCACTGAACAAAATTTTTAACCCCAAAGGGATTTATGAACGAAATGATGTGCCTGTAAGAGAAGTGGAAGGGATGATGCAGCAAAAAGGTTTTTTATCAGCGCCATTTGATACTAACATTATCATAAACGAAAACGGTTTAAAATTTAATGTTGATATTGAAAATGGGCAGAAGACCGGTTACTTTCTTGATCAGCAGGATAACCGGAGAGCAATTCAGCATATTGTAAAAGGAGCAAATGTTCTTGGCGCTTTTACCTATACAGGGACTTTTGAAATTCATGCTGCTCATTATGGTGCAAGGTCAGTTTTAGGATTTGATATTTCTGAGAATGCAGTTCAACAAGCAAATAAAAACGCTGCCTTAAATGGATTAGATAATATCTGCAAATTTCAAACTGCAAATGCCTTTGATATATTGAAACAATGGAGCAAAGAAGAAAAAAAGTTTGATGTAGTAATGCTGGATCCACCGGCATTTACCAAAAGCAGGGAAACAATTCAAAAAGCAGTTGCAGGATATAAGGAAATAAATTTAAGAGGGATGAAGCTTATTGAGCCTGGTGGTTTTCTTGTCACTTCATCTTGTACAAGCCTTGTAAATGCTGAATTGTTTTTACATACAATTGAAATGGCTGCTAAAGATGCAAAAAGAAAATTAAGACAGGTTTGCTTCCAGGCACAGGCGCCTGATCATCCCATCGTCAGAAGTATTGAAAATACACAGTATCTTAAATTTTTGATCGTTCAGGTACTATAAGAGTTAAAATAAAAAGCACTTCAATTGAAGTGCTTTTTTAAATATGATCAAGGGTTATTATTTCGACACCTGGAATTTACCCGATTCTATCACCTTTCCTGACGGATCTTTTAATTGATAAATATAAACACCACGGGTATAATTTGAAAGATCAAGCGTTGTGCTTGAGTTAACATTTTTTGCTTCGTAAACTTGTTTGCCAATGAAATTTATTATTTGCAATGTATAACCTGCGTTAAAATTCTTTTGAAATTCAGCTTTAATAAAAGTAGTAGCAGGATTAGGGTAAAACTTCATGATACGTGGAGTCGCATCGGGAGATGGCTCACGAGTAGACTGCCCCTTAGAGTTTACGGCTGTCAACAGAATAAAGGATATTATTGGTAGAAATCTCTTCACTAAAACAAATTTAACTTTATTTGCGCAAAATAGACGGTTTTTTTTTGTCCTGCAACGTAAAAGCTGCATACTATTAAAAAGTCTGAAAATCAAATATTTAGACAAGTAAAAATCGTAAAAACCCGATTCGCTATCTTAAGTTTTCAAGAGTAAGAGTGATGTTTTTAAAATTTGGTTGCTCACTTGCATTCTCAAGAACTTCAGCATAACGAACAATTCCATCTTTATCTATTACAAATGCAGATCTTTTTGAAACCCCTTTCATATTATAACCAAACATCTCGTAGAGGCTTCCATATAATGATGAAACATCTTTGTTGAAGTCACTGAGCAATGTGAAATTCAAATTTTGATCTGCTTTATATTTTGCCAACGTGTGTAGTGAGTCGACAGAAATTCCAAACACTTTTGCGTTTACGTTGTTGTAAAAAGAAATATTATCTCTTATTGAGCATAGCTCTGCAGTGCATGTACTGGTGAAGGCCAGCGGAAAAAAAAGTAACAATACATTCTGACCTTTAAGATCTGAAAGAGTGATCTTATTTTTTGTTGAATCATAGAGTGTAAAGTCGGGCGCCGGTTGTCCAATTTCAATGTTCATAATACAATTTTTTAGAAAAATAGGGAACCTAAAGACACAAAATTTCAAATAAACAATTAACTTCTCATAAAGTTTACACTTTATTTTTTAACCGCCGGTTAAAACTCCGGATAAACCTAACTGATATGAAAAAAGTAATAACAGAATTCATTGGTACATTTTTCCTGGTAATGTCTGCTGGACTTGCCAGTGGCGATCTCACAGTTCTGATTATTGGCGCTACTTTAATGGTGATGATCTTTGCAGGAGGCCATATTTCGGGAGCTCATTATAATCCCGCAGTAACACTTGCTGTTTTTATCAGGGGAAGATGTACTCTAAATGAAGCTTTAGGTTATTGGGTGGCACAGCTTGTTGCAGCGGTGGCTGCTGCTCTCCTAGTAAATTATTTTAAAGGCGAATCAAGTCCGATGGTTATCCAGGATACTACAAAAGCTTTGATCGCGGAATTGATAGCAACTTTTGCATTAGCTTATGTAGTTTTAAATGTTGCTACCGCCAAAGGAACAAGCGGAAACAGTTTTTATGGGCTTGCTATTGGATTCACCGTATTTGCATTAGGATCCCAGGTTGGTGGAATATCAGGAGGGGCATTAAATCCAGCAGTAGCTTTAGGTGCTTGTATAATGAAAGCATTTGATTGGAGCAATATCTGGATCTATCTGGTCGGTTGTTTAATAGGTGGTGCTTTGGCTGCCTTTGTTTTCAAAATGAATAATCCTGAGGATAAATAAATATAATTGAATTGAAAAATATAAGCCCCGTTTTCGGGGCTTTGCTTTTTAAAACCGGGGTTTGAAATAAGGATTCGAGTTATCGGCAAGCTTGCCTATCCAGCTGATCCCAATTTCAAAGCCACCGCGGCCATGGCTGCTTGGTTTTAGTTTTGAAATATTTGCATCATAGCTAAATGAAACTGAGAATGGATGATAATCCAATTTTACAATTGGTATTAATGCGTCATCCCATCTAATAAAAGTTCCAATACTTAAAACATAATCGGGTTCATCCGGATAAGCTCCAAATTTATAACCATACATCGCACCAAATACTGTTTCTTTAAATGACCCTTGTCTTGAGTGATCGGCTTCTATGGATACATAGGAATATTCATTACCGGCAAGTTTAAGTCCGGCAGAGAAGACCCATTTTGGATTTAATTCTATGTTCTTATCTCTGTAAAATGAATTGGTGGGACGATTGAAATGATGATAAGCCGCTCCGATATAATAATTGTTATCAGGATTGCTATTCATAACGGAATTCAAGCTCATTCCTACACTTCCATCGAGGTATGAATAAGTAGGATCAGTGATATTTTCGCCAATTCCCATTCCATCGTAAAGACTGTTTGTTGTCACTTTTGAAAGATCGATGCTATGCTGCACCCAGCCGCCCATGAATCCCAATGATAAATAAGTGTTCTTTTCGCTGCTTAAAGATTTGTGATAATTTAATGCAGGTAAAATTTTTGTTTGTGTATATGAAACAGTACCAGCCTTGTCATAAAATAGTTGCATACCCCAGGTAACATAGTCATCACCCTTACCTACTGGAACTTTATATTCTCCGCTTAATGACCCGGTTCTATATCCTGATGTAACACTGTTCCATTGATCCCGGTAAACTGTTTGAACTCTTACATCACCTGTAAATATTCCCGCTAACGCAGGATTTCTTAAAAGCGGTGTTTCAAAAAATTGAGATAAATGCAGATCCTGCGATTGTACGGAAAATGCAAAGGTCAAATTCAACACCGCGATCAATATGGTTGTTCTCATTTTCATTTCCACATTATCTTATTAAGGTTATGTTTCCGTTATATGTTAACAGCTCTCCATTCTTGCAATAGATCTCCAATTGATATATATAAACACCTGCATCAGCTTTTTTACCTTTCGATGTTCCATCCCAACCGGCTGAAGCCACATTTACAGGCATATCATATTTTTCAAATACTACTTCACCCCAGCGATTGAATATCCTCAAGATCTTTGCACGATCAAGTCCTGATCCTCTTGGATAAAATATATCATTGCTTCCATCGCCATTTGGAGAAAATGTATTCGGTATAAAGAAATTCTGACCAGTACAAACAACTTTTACCGTCACATCACCTTTAGCTGTACATCCATATCGGTCAGTGATATTTACTGTATATTTTGTTGTAAACTGCGGATTGGCCAGGGGGTTAGGGCAACGATTACAACTCAAATTTTGTGAAGGGATCCAATTATAAGAGACGATCGATCCCGTATAATTCATATTTAATTGTGCATCGGCACCGGAAAGTATTGTAATTGGATTAGACGCAGGTATCGCTGTAGGAGCGGGAACAGCATAAACGGGATGATAGCTTGTATCTGCACATCCAAGTTTGTTGGATGCTATCAGCTGAATATTAAAATTTCCAGTATTTGAATAAGAAGTCACTGCATTTTGTGATTGAGAAGAATTTCCATTTCCAAAATTCCATGACCATTTAATAGTCGAATCAGGTTGAGTTATTGAACCTAAGAATGTCTCCGGCATATTCAAGCACACAGTATCTTTTCCTGTAATTGATAAAACCGGAGTTTTATATACTCTTACTGTATCAACAAATGAACTGGGACAACTTTGTTGAGTGTTTACAGAAAGCTTTATAATAAATGTTCCTGGTGTTGTGAAATTATGAATTGGGTCGGTTACACTGCTCGAGTTACCATCTCCGAAATCCCAAATAGTTGATGTAATTGGGTCGTTAGAAAGCGTATAATTAGTGAATGAAACCAGTCCATTATCGCAAAATTCTTTTTTATCAATTCCGAAAAGAGGTAAAGCTCCATATACATTAACAGTTGCAAAAGGTATGAACGCTTCACAACCGTATTTATCGGGTATTACCATGTATGGATAATAATTACCAGGGCCGGTATATTTATGCGTTATGTTGGTTTGCCGGGTGCTATCTAATTTCCCATCTCCAAAATAGAATACATATTTAAAACCGGGCGGCGCGGTTATCGTGAAATTTACAGTGATAGAATCACATCCTGATGCAGGAGCAAAATTTACATGTGTGCTGGCAACAGGATCATAAACATTTACAACCGACTGGGCTGAATCAACGCAACCACCTGGTCCTTCCACATATAATTTGGGATTATACGTACCGTATGAACTATAAAAATGTGAAGGGTTTTGTAACGAGCTTGTTGCGCCATCGCCAAAGTCCCAGGAAAAACTTTCATAATTACTTCCCTGGAAATTAAAACTTGTTTGTAATGGTAAACAAATCCCAGTACTATCGATCATGCTGAAAGCTGCGACAGGTTTCCTGATCTTAACGTAACCTGTTTTTGTGACCGAATCTTCGCAGCCTGCAAGATCCCGGATCTTGAGTTTAACATTATAATTATTATTTCCTGCCGGGTAATTATGCGTTGGATTTTGTAAAGTAGATGTTCCTCCATCACCGAAATACCAATTATAAGTTAATCCAATACCAGAAGATGTATCTATAAACTGCAATGGCGCCGAAGGACAATAAAATGTGTCCGCATAAAATGCAGCCTTCGGATTTGTGATCAATACTGCCCCGGTAATTGCAAATGTATCCGCACAGTTCACATTATCTTTTACGATCAGGCTTACTGTATAACTTCCTTCCTGGGAATAAGTATGAGAAAAAGGAGAGGCTGTAAATGCCTGTTGTGTACCATCACCAAAATTCCAAGTCCATTGAGTAATTGGCGCCAATGTAGGGGTTGAAAGATCATTAAAGCTCATGGTTTTGTTTACGCATGCACCGGTACCATTAGGCGCAAAGTTTGCGACCGGGCCACTTACAATTATGAAATTATTGATGGTTATTGAATCCAGGCAACCATTGATATCTTCGATTACAAGTTTCACATTATAAGATCCATAATTTGCGAGGCTAAAATCAATACTGCGTGTAGTATCTTTTAAGGTAAATGAACCGATCGTCCAGGTATAATCTTTTACGTTAGCAGCAGTGCTACCTGTGGCGGACAGAGTAAATGTTTCACTTTTACAAACAGTATTTTTGCTGGTAGTAAAAGCAGCTGATTCATTGATCAATTTTACCGGCTTTGTTATTTGATATGAACAGGGTCCATTTGTAACATTAAGTGTAACGTTATATGTTCCCAAAGAAGCATAAGTATGAGTTGGTGCTTGCAATCCAGAAGTTGGGCTACCATCTCCAAAGTTCCATTGATAAGTTATAGGGCCATAGATTGCGTTGGTTAAAGAACTATCAAGAAAAGTTACCTGTAGCTTATTATTACAATCAACTATTTTATAACCAAACTTAGCAACAGGTGGTTTGATTTGTATTGGTAAACTTAACGAATCTGCACAACCATTGTTTGAGACAATAAGCTTTACATTTAAAAATCCTGTATCCACGTAGGTATGTGCCGGGTTTTGCAATGTGGATGTTAAACTGTCTCCAAAGTCCCACAACCACTTCACTGTTGCTCCAGGCGTGGTTGTTGAAAGATCTGTGAATTGGATCGGCATGCTGGCGCATGTATTATTTGGAGTGAAACTGAAATTCACCGTCGGTGGAGTTCCAGTTAGCACACCATTGGGAATCGATACAGTTTCTACACATCCATTTTGGGTTGTAACAGTAAGTTGAATTGTATAGTTACCTGCACTTGTGTAAGTATGAGTTGGAGATTGTGTGTTATATATTGCCCCCGGTTCTCCTAAATTCCATGAATAACTTAGAACACTGTCTGCAGATTGAATGCTTGCGACTGGTTGAAATGTGAATGGAATGCATCCGCCGATAGGTGCATTGCTGATCCGCACGGTTGTTGGACTGATCTTTATGTATTGATATTTTGTAATTGTGTTGCTACATCCACCTGGAAGGGTAATTGTTAATGTTACAGAGAATACACCCAGGCTAGTATACGTATGAGATGGATTTTTGACTGTAGATGGCGCACTGCCATCACCAAAATCCCAAAGCCATGTAGAGGCAGCAGGACTTAAGTCAGAAAATTGAACTGTAAAAGGTGTTTTACAAGACGTCGAATCGTTTGCAGTAAAATTTACGGGCGGTTGCGTATTAACAAATACAGTTTTTGTAATTGAATCAATACAATTTCCATAGTTATTAATTAGTCTTACCTGGAAACTTCCGCCGGCTAAATATGTTTTCGTCGGACTTATTTGTGAAGAAGTAGTACCATCACCAAAATCCCAAACAGAAGACATCGGAGCAGGCGAAGAATTATTTTGAAATGTAACAGACTGTCCCAAACAAATACTTGCAGGCGCCGTAAAATCAGTTGTTTTGCCAGCTACCACAATATTTTTTGTTATAGTACCATTACACCCCAAATCACTTTGAACAGATAACTGTACTGGATAAGTGCCAGGACTTGCATAAGTTACTGTTGGATTACTTAACGTTGATGAAGATGGACTGCCACTCCCAAAATTCCATAGATAACTTAATGTTCCCGGACCGCTTGATTGATCCTGGAAAATGATGCTAAAAGGTCCCTGGCAAGTTGTAGGTTGTGAGTAGACGAAATTAGCGTCTATACCATTAATGATCCGAATATATCGACCAATTGAAGCATAACTCTGGCAGCCTGTGCTACTTGTGATCGATAATGAAACTGTATAAAATCCTGCAGTTGTATATTGATGAGAAGGGTTTTGTGATGTTGAGGTACCGCCATCCCCAAAATTCCAATTCCATGATGTAATTGTTCCTCCACTTGCAGGAACAGTGGATTGATCAGTGAATTGAATAGTAGCCGGCACACAGGCCGTTGTTATGCTTGCCGAAAATGAAGCAGTTGGCGATGGGAAGACGGTTATATAATTTATTTTTTCCTCTTCATCTATGCCGGCAGCATTTCTTGCAATCAACTTAACAGTATATGTTCCTGGTGTAGAATAATTAACGGTTGGACTTTGCAGGGATGATAATTGCCCGTTACCAAAATCCCATACCCATGAAGTAGGAGTGTTTGTAGAAAGATCAGTAAACTTAACAGTTAGCGGCGCACATCCCGAGACCTTGTCGGCGCTAAAATTAGCCACGGGTGCCTGGGCAATGGCAATTGTTGAGAAAGCAAAAAGCCCTATTGATATAGTAGTTAGATAAAGCTTCAGGAGCCTCACTCCTAATAGCGCTCTATTAAAAAGTAAACTTATATAGTTATAATAGGGTCGCAAAAATTGTTGGTTTAACAAAAAATATTTAACTGATTTAAAAAATGCAGGATAAAGGATCAGGCTAACAAAAGTCTAAAAATAAACAAGGCCATTTATTGACCTTCCCTATTGTTTTTCGTTTAAAAGACCAACAGTTATGTTGATCAAGGTAGGATAGGATCTATTATTTTACTGTTTATCTAATCTTAAAGTCTTTACCTCTGTTCCATTGGTTTGCTTTGCTTCTACGTATGTCCAGCCGCTATCTGTAATATTCCATGTTCCATTTATTAGTGAAATCGGGTTTGGGGCTCCGGCAAAATTGGCCGAAGTGGTCATTGTGCTGGCATTCCCATCCCAAACGCCTGTTCTTTCCGTTATTCCGTTCAAAATAGCATCGACCGTTTTATTACTATAATATTGAAATTTATAACCCGAGAAATTTGAGGTTATATCAGTACTGTTTTGAGTAAATTTTGTGATCTTCCATTGACCGTCAGTCATGGCTTTGATCACCAGGTCTTCACCGATTTTTTCAACTGCTTTTTCACAGCTGCCGAGTGAGATCATAATGAGCAACAAGGGTATTAGTCTTTTCATAAGTGGGTTTAAACGAAGAGGCAAGATAATTATTATCAGTGACCTATGCAATAGTAAAAAAGGCATTTTATAAACACAAAAACCGCTCCGGGAGCGGTTTTTAATTATTTTTTTAAAGGAGTTTATTTTGGAAAGCCAGCGTTGGCCTTTACTTCGTTTAATTGTTGCACATGGCGGTCAGTATGCGAAGAGATCAGAAGACAAAGTTGGTAACAATCAAGCATGCCAAAAGGCATCTGTACAAAATGATTGCGCAGGTCTTCAGAGGTCGCTTTTATGTATTTAATATGAGCTACTCTTGTAGTTTTGAAATCATTCAATGCCTCGTCAAGACTTTTGTAAGGAGTATTTTGCGGCTCTAAAGGGGAAAAGGTCTTTACTTTATTCGTTCTGTCCTCTGTCATTTTTATCACTTGCTCATCTGTTACTTTCAGGTCTTTTTTCTTTTCAGGAGTTGGACCAGCCTTCATACTTGTTTCGAGCATGGTCCAAAGTGTTTTTTCAGAAATGGCAATATGATAGACGCATTCCTGTACCGACCATTTATCAGCAGATACTTTATAAGTTAATTGCACTGAATTAAGCCCTTTGATCGCATCCTGCAATTCAGCTTTTGTACTTTTCATTTGCTCAGCAGCAAACTTTCTTTCTTTTTTTGAAAGAACATCGTCAGTTGGTGTCCCTGCTAAACCTGAAAAAACAATAAATAAAAGAAGTAAATAATTGTAAGTTTTTCTCCTTGGCATAGCAATAATTTTATCAAATAGAATTATGGGCTGGATCAGTTTCTGAGGGATGGGACGGAAAAGTTACGAAAGCATTTCAAATCAGTTGTCATTTTTTTTACACTTTTTCGCAAACAAGGGCAATTCAGGCTTTATTATCTTTAGTCAATGAAAATAAAAGATGTCATTTCATCACTCGAAGTGATAGCTCCCCCTTCTTTACAGGAAGGCTATGATAATGCTGGTCTTATTACAGGGGATGAGAATACTGAATGTACCGGGATATTGATCTCATTAGATGCTACAACGGCAGTTGTTGATGAAGCAAAAAAGAAAGGTTGTAACCTGATTGTTTCGCATCATCCAATTGTTTTTTCGGGGCTAAAAAAAATTACGGGAAAAAATTATGTTCAGAAAGCGGTGATCAGCGCCATTAAAAATGATATAGCTCTTTATGCTATTCATACAAATCTCGATAATGTATTACATGGGGTCAATGGAAAAATTGCTGAACTACTGGAGTTGAAAAATATATCTGTGCTTGCTCCAAAAGAAAATCAACTTAAAAAGCTATACACTTTTGTACCTCTCGCCGATGCTGATAAAGTACGACAAGCAATTTTTGATGTGGGTGGCGGACATATAGGCAATTATGAGGAATGCAGCTTTAATGCAGAAGGTTTTGGAACTTTTAAGGGTGGAGTAAACACAGATCCTTATGTTGGTAAACCAGGGGAACTGCACCGGGAAAATGAAATAAAAGTTGAAGTAATATTTCCAGCCTGGCTTGAAGGCCGGATATTAAAAGGCTTGCTGGCAGCACATCCTTATGAAGAAGTAGCCTATGATATCATCAGGCTGGATAACCGGTTTTCGTCGATTGGTTCAGGCGTAATCGGTGAATTGAAAGAAAGCACAGATGAAACCAGTTTTTTAAAAACCCTAAAGGAAAAATTCAAGCTTAAGGTTATCAAGCACACTGGTTTATTAAATAAGCCGATCTCAAAGGTAGCTGCATGTGGAGGTGCGGGAAGCTTCCTGATTTCCAGCGCCTTGGCATCAGGAGCCGATTGTTTTATTACTTCAGATATTAAATATCATGAGTTTTTTGATGCCAATGATAGAATGGTTATTGCTGACATCGGCCATTACGAAAGTGAACAATTCACCATCAACCTTTTGCAGGAATTTTTGGAACAAAAATTCCCTACCTTTGCCGTCCTTAAAACAGAAGTGAATACGAACCCGGTGCGGTACTTTTTATAAGCTGAATAGCGGACAGGAGGTACAAGAGTGCGAGTCTTCCACTGGAAGATTCGAAGGCAAGGAAAGTTTTAATAGTAGTATAAAACTGGGTTCATAACAAATACAATCAAATTAAAACAATCATCAATAAATGAGTACAGTTAAAGAGTATTCGGTTCAGGAAAAACTTACCAGCCTGGTAACACTTCAGAAAATTGATTCGAAGCTGGACGAATTAAAAGTATTGAAAGGCGAACTGCCAATGGAAGTTGCTGACCTGGAAGATGAGATCCTGGGATTGCATGCAAGACAAACACGTATTGAAGAAGAGATAAATGGCATCACAGAATTTATTGAGCAGAAGAAAGAAGCCATTAAAGAGTCAGGAGGATTGGTTAAAAAATACGAGAAGCAAAGCAATAACGTAAAAAATAACCGTGAGTTTGAAGCGATCAATAAGGAAATTGAAATGCAGCAGCTGGAAGTAAAGCTGGCTGAAAAGCATATCAAGGATGCAACTGATGAGATCTCTGAAAAAGCTGTATTGCTTGAGAAGGCTAAAAAAACAATTGGAGCTAAAGAAGGTATCCTGAATACAAAGAAGGAAGAACTGGAAAAGATCATTGCTTCTACTGAAAAGGAAGAGAAGCATTTTAATAAACTGGCAGCTGAAGCAAAAGAATCAGTTGATCCACGTTTGTTGACCAGTTATACAAAGATCCGTCATAGCTACCGCAACGGTCTTGCTGTTGTACAAGTGGAAAGAGATGCCTGCGGTGGTTGTTTCTATGCTATTCCTCCACAAAAACAAAGTGAGATACGCCAGCATAAAAAAATTATGGTTTGCGAAAACTGCGGCCGTGTATTGGTTGATAACGACCTTCACGCAGCGATCGAGATAAAATAATTTACAAAGAGATTTTTTTTTACCCCGTCCTGGTTTATCCAAGCGGGGTTTTTTGTTTTAAATTGCGGATCATGCTGAAACAACTTTCTATTCAGAATTACGCCATCATCGATGCTATTGATATAAAATTCCCCGGGGGAATGAATGTAGTGACTGGTGAGACGGGTGCAGGTAAATCCATTATCATGGGTGCCCTGGGACTTATTCTTGGTGACAGAGCAGATTCATCTGCATTGGTGAATAAGGAAAAGAAGTGTATAGTAGAAGGGCTTTTTAATATCGACAATAAAGTTGGGGTAAAAACTTTTTTAAAGATTAATGATCCCGATAATTATCGGGATGATGGCGAAGAAGAGTTGGTTTTAAGAAGAGAAATTGCGGTAAATGGAAAATCAAGAGCATTTATAAATGATACTCCGGTGAACCTTGAGCAATTAAGGGAACTAAGCAGCTTGCTTGTTGATCTTCACCAGCAATTTGATGCTTTGCAATTGGGCGAAAATGATTTTCAGCGGGAAGTAGTTGACGCTTTAGCGGGAAATAAAAAAATTATTGGAGAATACAGAGTTGCTTATAATGAATGGAAACGAATTCAACATGAACTTGATGAGCTGAAAGATCAAAAACAGCAATTCGATAAGGAGGCTGATTATAATCGATTCCAGTTCACCGAGCTTGAAGAAGCAGGCTTTCGGGAAAATGAATTGGAGGAAACCGATGCTGAATTAAAAATGCTGAACAATTCAGAAGAAATTAAAAGTGCTTTATCAAAAGTGTATTTTGAATTAAAGGAAAGTGAAAGCCCTGTTGTGAACCAATTGAAAGTTTTATCAAATCAATTACAGGTTTATTCATCTTTTCATCCACAACTACCTGAGCTGGTAAAAAGATTACAATCTGCGCAATTAGAATTACAGGATATTTCCGGCGATCTAAATAGTATCAGTGATCATATTAATTTCAGTCCAGAAAAAATTGAACAATTAAATGACCGGCTTTCGTTGGGGTATAAGCTGATGAAGAAGCATGGCGTAAAAGCAACCAATGAATTGTTAGCAATTCAAAGGCAACTTCAGGAAAAATTACAGGCAGTTTTGAATATTGACGACAACATTCAGCAAAAAGAAAAGGAACTGGCTGTTACTTATAAAAAGGCTTTAAAGCTGGCAAATGAAATTTCAGAAGGAAGAAAAAAACAAAGTAAGCCACTTGAAGAAAAAGTAAACAAGCTACTTGCTCAAGTCGGAATGCCGAACGCAAAGATCAACGTGGATGTTGGCGATGAGATCGAGTTAAATGCATTTGGGAAAAACAGCATTGAATTTTTATTTGATGCCAATCGCAGCAAACAATTTTTGCCTGTAAGAAAAGTAGCGAGTGGTGGTGAACTGAGCAGGTTAATGCTTTGTATAAAATCTTTAGTGGCACAAAAGCTTGATATGCCTACATTAATTTTTGATGAGATTGATACAGGCATCTCTGGTGAGGCCGCAAGGCAGGTCGGGATTATCATGAAAGAACTTGCAGGCAGCCGACAGGTGATTTGTATTACTCATCAGCCGCAAATTGCTGGTAAGGCTAATGCTCATTTCTTTGTGTACAAGGAGATCGTAAAAGATCAAGTGAAAACAAATATCCGGTTGCTGAACAAAGATGAAAGGATCACGGCTATTGCCAAAATGCTCAGCGGAGAAAAACCTACCGCCGCGGCGATGGAAAATGCGAGAGAGATGGTAGGGAATTAACCCCAACCCCTAAAGGGGGCTTAGTGTCACTTGCATCGAAATTTTTTTATATAAATGAAATCTGCAATTGTTCTTCTATTGATCATTGGCTTTATGTTCTTTGGCTATTTCCTGAATAGTTGGTTACAGAAAATAATTAAACCAAAACAATCATTGGGGAGATTGCTTTTTTATTTCTTCTCTGTATTGATCGTTGTTTTTGTTGTATCATTTTTTATGGTATTTGCTATTGGAAAACTTTACCCCGTCGAGCTAATTAAATAACTTCTTACATTTACCGCCACAAAACAAATTGCTATGGCATATAATCTTTTAAAAGGAAAAAGAGGAATAATTACAGGTGCGCTGGACGCTAATTCCATTGCATGGAAAGTAGCTGAAAAAGCATTTGAAGAAGGCGCAACTTTTGTATTAACCAATGCGCCGATCGCTATGAGGATGGGGGAGATCAATAAACTGGCAGAGAAAACAAAGTCTGAGATAATTCCTGCTGATGCGACGAATGTTGACGAGCTGACAAATCTTTTTACTAAATCACAGGAAATACTTGGTGGGAAGATAGACTTTGTACTTCATTCAATTGGCATGAGTGTTAACATCCGCAAAAAGATCCCTTACACAGAATCTAATTATGATTATTTCATGAAAGGAATTGATGTATCAGCAATGTCTTTTCATAAAATGCTGGCAGTGGCAAGAAAACTAGATGCGATCAATGAGTGGGGAAGTGTTGTGGCCCTGACTTATATGGCGGCGCAAAGGACATATCCTTTTTATACAGATATGGCGGATATAAAAGCAATGCTTGAATCCATTGCCCGCAGTTTTGGTTATCATTACGGAGTTGAAAAAAAAGTTCGCATCAATACCGTTTCTCAGTCGCCAACAAAAACAACAGCCGGCACAGGGATAAAAGGTTTTGGAGATTTTTTTGATTATGCAAATTCAATTGCACCTCTTGGTAATGCAACTGCAGAAGATTGCGCTAATTATTGCATCACTCTTTTTTCTGATCTTACAAGAATGGTGACAATGCAAAACCTGTTTCATGATGGTGGCTATTCAACAACAGGGGTTAGTAATGAAGTAATGCAAAAATTAGGAGTATCTGAATAATTGTTGAATAGAATTACCGGAAGTGCAAGTGAGCAATTTGCGTGGCGAAGCAGCAAATTGGAAACAACAAAAGCTTAACAGTAGTAACAATGCTGATAAAAAAATAACCGTCTCAAGATTCAGACGGTTATTTTTTTATAAAAAAGTTTCTATCTAAGTCGCCCCTTTAGGGGGACAGGGGGTTAATATTCATCCTCATTGAACATAAAATCTTCCTGGCTGGGGTAATCAGGCCAGATGTCTTCGATGCTTTCATAAACTTCGCCGCCTTCATCTTCCAATTCCTGCAGGTTCTCTACTACTTC
>Ga0184611_1000037_pt1 | contig 24457 bp, 24 predicted proteins | sample PLM3_5_coex_FD_133162 | JGI IMG/M metagenome (GOLD analysis project Ga0184611, IMG submission 133162) | Groundwater sediment microbial communities from an aquifer in East River, Colorado, USA - PLM3_5_coex | ecosystem: Environmental > Terrestrial > Soil > Riparian zone | place: USA: East River...
AAGAACCTGCACCAGATGACTGATACACAAATCATCCAATGGATGCGAAAAAATGATTCACGCAACCTGAAGGTAGAAGATCTTGAAGTTAAGCGTACCCCTGAAGAGATACTCATAACGATAATGCTCGATGAACAAACGGAAACATTTGTCTATAAACTAACAAAGTAGTCCAGGCATATTCACAATGACGACAGATCCATTTAAAGTGACAATACATATGGTCTCAAGTCTTGACGGCATTATTGCCAAAAGAGACAATAGTGTTTCATGGTTTGAATCCCCAGACAGCTATGAGAATGGAATTACAGAAGAAAATGCCGAAGAATTTATGAAAACTATAGATTGCTTTGTGATGGGTTCACGCACATATGAACACGCCTTAGAACTTTCAAAAAACTTTGGCTGGGCTTATGGAGACGTGCCGACTATTGTAGTAAGTCACAGAAACCTGCCGATTGACAGAAAGAATATTGAAATTTATTCGGGTGACCTGGACAAACTTGTAAATGAAAAACTAAAACCAAACTATAAGAATATCTGGCTTGTAGGTGGTGCTATACTTGTGAAAGATTTCATTCGCTTAAAATTGGCGGACGAAATAAGGTTATCAGTTATGCCCATCATTTTGGGTGATGGGACATTGTTTTTTGACCATATCGGATTAGAACAACCACTACACTTAAAAAATATTACAGCCTACAAAAACGGGATGGTGGAACTATGGTATGAAATACGAAAATAATTCAATCCTGATGTTTGAGTTATACAACATCATAACCTTCGTATCACATCAACAAAAATTTGTTCCCTTGTCCGGAAGCCGATCTTTTTATAAAGCTCAATGGCATTACTATTATTTGATAACACATGAAGAAAAGGAGTAAAAGAGTTATCCAGTATTATCTTCATTACGTACAGCATCAATGTTTTTGCATAACCCAACCCGCGAAAATCGGGATGTGTGCATACAGCGCTTACTTCCATATAGGGCAAGGGATGCATACGCTGTCCTGTCATTGCGGCCAACCGGCCCTCGATGAAAATGCCGAAATAATTTTTGAACCTGATGGTTTGTTGCAAAAAGGGACCAGGCCTTGTGAGTGCAGTTAATTCCATCATTAGAGGAATATGTCCTTCTGATAAAGGAACAATTAATGGACTATTCTTAGTAGTGAACGTATTCACGGACTGTTCATATACCATTTGAGTTACATCCATGGGCTGTAACAGTTTCCACCTGTTTTCGTCATGATCCATTCTATTTAATGAGGAAATGGCCACACTCCTATTGACTGGAATAAATTCATACAATTTTTTAAGATTAGCATCATTAAAGACTCTCATCCCGGCAAACGGAGCAATATCCGGCAAATAACAACCAACATCCCCGTCTACTATGGCAATATCATTGTTGCCTGTTGTAATAGCATTCCAGATCATATTATCCAGGATGTGATCCATTTTGTTGTTTATTTAAACTGCAACTTACTACTAAAACTTTTTCAATAAAATCGGTCTTGTTAGAGGCTCGTTTATGATGTACATTTATATGTGTCGTCATCTTAAATTAAACTTTTAAACCCTACAAAATAATATGGAACTCCTGGCTCCCGATATTGGATTGATCCTTTGGACACTATTAAGTTTGGTGAATATTTTATTATGTATCATCTCTATTGTAAAACTTACAAAAAATAAAATGATAGATCCAACAACAAAGCTTATTTGGCTACTAACAATAATATTAATACCATTTGCAGGATCGATAGTATTTCTTAGGTCTTCTGCCCACCCAGAGAAAACTACCTGAATAAAAATTCTAACTGAGAACCCTTGATACGCAAGGTTAAAGCAATTCTATAAAGCATCTAATTATTCGGTGCTGGCAGCATATTTCTTATTGCCATGATCTTCCATGTTTTCTTATCAGCAATAACAATAAAGGTGCTCCACATTTTTCGTGCAGTACCATCTGTGTTTTGTATTTCATAGCGACAATCTACAATGGCAGATGAAGAAGTAATAGTTTGAATTTTTTCAACATGAAGTGTTCTTGTTCCCGGGCTATTGGCAGAACTTTTCATCATTCCTTCTACAGCGGCATTTATGCCAACCCTCCACTCACCAGTAGAAACCAGTTGATCCACATTTGGAGTTAAAATGGTTTTTAATAATCCCGTATCTCTTTTTTCTCTTGCCTGTGAATATTGATCAATTAAAGAAGTAATTGCTTTTTGGTGCTTGTCGTTTACTTGTGTATCCTGGCCATATAAAACCATAATGCTGGCAAGATGTGATAAAAGCAATATGACAGTTTTTTTCATAATAATAATTTATTGGTTCTCTTACGTAGCAAATATCCAACAATTAAATTTTCCCCGTTCACCCATCCGGAACACTTAAGACCAGGTTTAAAAAGCCGTCATTGTGGTTCCCGGAAATATGTACCTGAAAATTGGTTATACTTAATAAATCGGTATCTGAATAAATCTTGGTAATTTCAACAAGCCCCTCACCAACTCTATTTGACATGAAAATCATCACTTCTATCTTCCTGGTTTTTTTTGGATCCTGTCCCCAGTATTTTTTTGGACAAAGCGCTGCGAATACAAGATCCTGTCTGCCTTGTGAGCAACTAAAAGATCTTCGATTGCCTGATGTAAAGATCTTGAAGGCTGTATCGTTTACAAAAGATACCATCAGTTCTGAACTCCGTTTACAACCTAATATAGTTAGAGTACCATTCTGCAGAGTATCAGGAACAATAAGTAAGGAAATAGAATTTGAATTGCTGCTGCCGCTAACCTGGAATGGAAGATTCCTTATGTCAGGCGGGGGAGGATATGTAGGAAGTATACAAAATGATTTGATCAGTTATGTCAATACGGGATACGTAACGGTGGGAACTAACACCGGTCATAAAGGAACTCCACTCTCTGCAGAATGGGCACTTAATAATATGGAACGACAGATCAATTTCGGTCGCTTAGCTGTACACCGGACAGCGGCCGTATCCAAATCTATTATTAATAGTTTCTATTGTGCCTACCCTTCCTTCTCCTACTTCTTAGGGTGTTCAAGAGGTGGCGGCCAGGCAATGGTGGAAGCGCAATTATATCCGGAAGACTTTAATGGAATTGTTGCCGGTGCACCTGCATTTAATTGGCCAGCTATTGGCGCCAAATTTATTCAAGGCTGCCAACTCAATTATCCCGATCCAAAGAATTTGACAAAGCCTGTTATTACAAATGACAATCTAAAGTTGTTGCAGGAACTTGTGTTAAAGCAATGCGATAACATTGATGGGCTTAATGATAAGATCATTAACGATCCGAGGAATTGCAAATTTGATTTTTCAAAACTACCTGTTTGCCCAAATGACAAAGCTGGGCCTAATTGTTTTACAAAGCAGCAATTGTCAGCCATTAAAGCTGTTTATAGTCCTGTGATGATTGAGGATAAGGAAGTCTATCCCTCATTTCCCTTTGGTTTGGAAGCAGAAAATGGTTCCTGGGACGCATGGATCGCGGGGTCAAATCAAATGCCAAGCCTGCATTATCTGTTTGGCACCGACCTGTTCAAATACTTAGTTTATAATGATCCGTCATGGGATTATACCAAATACGATTTCAAGAAATTTTTCGAAGACACACGTTATGCATCTTCTTATCTCGATGCCACTCAAAGCGACTATAGTGATTTTAAAAAGCTGAAGGGTAAGATGATCATGTATCATGGCTGGAATGATCCCGCACTTTCTGCATTTGCAACTATCAACCATTATGAAGAAGCTATGAAAAAGGATAAGGATCTTCAGGCTTATATTCGCCTGTTCTTATTGCCCGGCGTTCTGCATTGTGGCGGAGGAACCGGGGCAGACAATGTTGACATGGTTAAACTAATACAAGACTGGACGGAAAATGGTAAAGCACCAGACCGGGTTATTTTTTCGAAAATAGAAAAAGGGAATACATTAATGACCCGACCTGTTTATCCATATCCTAAGGTGGCAATTTATAATGGTAAAGGGAAATCCACCGATGAGAAAAATTTTGGGGTCAAAGGAAACTGAAAATAATATTTTCACAAACAAGTAATCAGCAACACTTATACAATCATCCATATTATGAGCAATTCATTTAAAATAATTTTTCTCTTTCTTATGGTTATTTTTTTCGCCTGTTCTTCAAGCAAGAAAATAATACAGCCACAAAAAATATTGGTATTCAGTTCTACCAAGGGCTATCGTCATAAATCGATAGACGCAGGTAAAATAGCGTTATTAAAAATGGGTTCTGAAAAAAAATGGACCGTGGACACAACGGAAGACGCAACTGTGTTTACTGAAGTCAATCTTAAACAATATGGTGCGGTTGTATTTTTAAGTACAACAGGAAATATTTTAAATGATGAACAGCAAATGGTTTTTCAGAAATACATCCAGGGCGGTGGTGGTTTTGTAGGTATTCATGCTGCTACAGACACAGAGTATGACTGGCCATGGTATAACAATTTGGTAGGTGCTTATTTTGAGAGTCATCCAAAGCCCCAGGTAGCTTTATATAATGTTGTAAACAAAGATCACCCTTCAGTTAGTTTTATGCCCGATACATTGCGCAGGCTGGAAGAGATCTACAACTTTAAATCCTTTAAAAAAGAATCAGTCACTGTATTGATCACTATCGATGAGAAGACTTATACAGGTGGTAAAATGCCCGACTATCACCCTATTGCTTGGTATCATAATTACGATGGTGGCAGGGCCTTTTATACAGAATGGGGTCATCACCCGGAAGCTTTTACCGAGCCTATATTTCTTCAGCATATTGCAGGAGCCATCCAATGGGCTTTAATAAAATAATTATTTTATCAATAATAAATTAATAAAGAATGACTGATAATAAAAAGGAAACACCTGTTGACAACAGCCGAAGAGGTTTTATAAGGCATTCGGTAACGGCGCTTGCAGGATATATAATTGTACCGCGTTTTGTACTTGGAGGCACCCGGTACGACGGTTCTAAATTCATTCCTCCAAGTGACATGATCTCCCTCGGTTTTATTGGTTGCGGAAAGCAAGGACGCATACTCAGCAACTTTTTCTTAAGTACAAACGAGATCCGCATCGCAGCATTGAGCGAAGTGTATAAAGACAAAACCGAACTGATGCTGAGGACTATAAAAACTAACCAGGAAAAAAACAAACAACCTGTCACTGATGACATTGGTGTTCATATTGATTTTAGAGAATTGCTTTCCAGGAAAGATGTCGATGCAGTAGTTATTGCTACGCCAGACCATTGGCATGCCGCAGTAGCGGTTCGGGCCGCAGAAGCAGGAAAAGATATTTACTGTGAAAAACCATTAGCACTTACCGTAAACGAAGGAAGGGCAATGGTGAATGCTGCACGAAAACACGAACGGGTTTTCCAAACAGGAAGTATGCAACGTTCATGGCCGGAGTTTCGCCAGGCAGTTGAAATGGTTCGTAATGGGTTTATTGGTGAAATAAAAAGTATAAAAGTAAATGTAGGTCCGCCGCCAGTTGTTTATGATTTGTTTGAAGAACCTGTACCCAATGGTTTGGATTGGAAAAAATGGCTGGGTCCAAATGAATTTAAACACTTTAATGCTGAACTGGCCCCACCAATTACAAAAGATGTTTATCCTAACTGGAGAAAATATAAAGAATTCGGTGGCGGCATGGTAACAGATTGGGGTGCACATATGTTTGACATTGCCCAATGGGCTCTTAACATGGATGAAAGCGGTCCCACAGAAATTTTTGCTCCGGATGCTGACTATCCATTTCTAACTTATAAGTACAAAAATAATATCGTGATGACCCATGAAAAATGGGAATGGAACAATGCGGTTTTATTTACTGGAACGGAAGGCGAAATACGCATTGCCAGGGGCAAACTTGAAACAACGCCGGCATCAGTAAAAGATAAACCAATTGGTGATGCACAAAAGCATGTATACAAAAGTGAGAACCATTACAAAGATTTTTTAAATGCCATGCGTACACGTACCAAACCAATATGTGATGTTGAAACAGGACATCGCACTTCCACAGTTTGTAATATTGGCAATATTGCCTATGAAGTAAAACGGCCATTAAAATGGGATCCTCAAAAAGAAAAGTTTAAAGATGATGCGGAAGCCAATGCTTTGTTGGGCAGACCAATGGAAAATGAATGGGCAATAAAAATATAGATGCAAATTATTCAATGGCATTAAATAAGACTATCAAACGTGAATTGGAGGTTGCATTTTCAAAACATTCCCAACCTGGTTGGTTCAGGGTTTTGAAATATATTCTATTAGGGGCTATCCTGTACTTTTTATGGGGAACCAAATTACTCTGGATCATCTTACTCATTATGTTTGTTTTTACCATGCTGTTACATTTTTGGTACCGGTATAAAACACATGGCTGGTCAAAAAGTTATGGACTGTGGAAACATGAAAAGGACAGAGGCCACGATTGAATACAATCTATCAATCCATGACAAAATATTGAATGAACAGGGATGCAAAATCGGATACTAACAATTCTTTACTCAAACTTTTGCTGAATGGATCTGGCAAAGGCACAGGATAATGCGTAAGATAAAATGGCCGGCTCAGGTCTTGTGAATTGGCGAGAATAATAAAAGTGAGATCTTTTTGCGGGATCTTTATCAGCAATGTTGAATAACCATACCACCACCCGGTATGCCATATAATTTTTAATCCTTTATAATCTTTCACAAACCAGCCGAGACCATACTGTATTGTTTTTCCATTCGGTGTAACATAAGGAGTGAAAACTTTTTCCCATGTTCCAGGCTTTAAAAACTTTTTATCATCAATAGCGATTGAATATTTAGCCAGGTCAGCTACACTACTCATGATACCTGCAGCCGGACTAAATCCATACTTCATTTGTATTGGTGCTACTTGTTTTCCCTGCCAATTATACGGCGGTGCCACTCTTGTCAAAAAAGAATCCTTGTTATAACCTGTCAATTTAAAATTTATGCTGTCATCCGTACTTGGTACGGTATTGATCATTGCCAATGGTGTAATGATATTCTTCATTACTAATTCTCCAAAACTTTCTCCAGATGCTTTTTCTATTACTTGACCCAACCGTCCATACCAGTCTCCATTGTATCTGAATTTATAACCCGGTTTATAACCATTACGCCAGCTACCCATTGCAGTATGCGTTAACAGGTGTTTTACTTTTATCCGGGGATCGCTCCCCCATCTTGCACCTAAATTGATCCCGTATTTATCGATCGGGTCATCAAGGCTTAGTTTTCCCTGTTCCACTAATTGCATGAGGATGATGGATCCAAAAGTTTTAGTGATGGACGCCAGGTGATAAACTGTGTTCTCATCCGGCCTGATCTGTTTTTTTATATCTGCGAAACCTAATCCGCCTCTTACCACCAGCTTTTTTTCATTGACGATACCAATAGCAATTGAAGGAATGTGATAATGAATACGCAATTCCTCCAGTTTTTTTTCAAATGCGGCAATATTCCCGATGCTCCACACATCATCGGCAGCAGTAACCGGTTTTTCAGTATGGGAAAGTTTTGGCACAGAACTGCATCCGATCACTATGTAGCAGGAAACAATGATCAAAATTTTATTCATGTGATATAGCTGGTAAAAAAGCAGTAAGTTATGTAAATAATTTTGGGTGAATGTTGTTGTGGTTCGTGTTTATAATAAAATATCCAGGTGTTTATTCATGTGTTTGTATTATTTGCAACATCTAAAGTATTTTCTTCTCGACCTTTTAATATCATAAAGGCAAAAAAAACAAATTAAAAAATAATTGATATGTGATTAATATAAAAAAATATTCTCATTTACATCCTTACTTTGAATCTTTGACAAAACATGATTGTGATAGAGATTTTGGGTTACTTGATCATTAAGTTAATATCATCTTATTGTTAAGTTCAAATTTCTTCCTACTTTACAAGTAACTAATCCCAACCCCTGACAACTACTGCCATATATTTTATCACTGCCAAACTCAACGATTATGAGAAAGATCTTTTGCCTCTCTCTGTTAATGCTATTGCTATATGCCACTTCCCATTCCCAGGACAATGTTATAAGCGGGAAAGTTATAGGTACAGATAAAACACCCTTGCAAGGTGTTACTGTATCAGTTGCCGGTACAAAAACCCAGACGATCACAAATGCAGATGGAACTTATTTCATCAACGTACCAGGCAATGCTACAGACCTGACGTTTACTTATGTCAATGCTAAGTCTATTACAGAAAAGATCAGTGGACGAAAAGTAATTGACGTACAAATGCTCACTGAAAGTGTACAGCTGGGTGAAGTTATAGTTGTCGGTTATGGCACGCAAAAAAAAGCAAACCTGACCGGCGCTGTTGACCAGGTAACATCTGAAGTTCTTGAGAACCGTTCTATACCAAATCTTACCCAGGGTTTACAGGGAGTATTGCCCAATCTTAATATCAAGATGCTTGATGGAAAACCAAACCAGTCTCCGCGATTTAATATACGGGGAGCAACTTCCATCGGCCAGGGCGGAAATGCATTAGTTCTTATTGATGGTGTAGAAGGAGACCCTGCTGTAATTAATCCTAATGATATAGCCAGTGTTTCAATTCTTAAAGATGCAGCTTCGGCTGCTATTTATGGTGCAAGAGGCTCATTTGGTGTTGTATTGATCACAACAAAAAATCCGGCAAAAGGTAAAACGAGTATAACATATTCCGGAAATTATACAATAAAACAACCTACACAGGTACCGGAATTTGAAAATGATGCCTACATATGGGCAAAAATGTTTGCTCAATCATCCGTTGCATGGGATGGGCAATTTCCACAGGCAGTAAATAAAACACTGAAATTTTCACAGGCTTATCTTGCTGAATTAGAAAGAAGATCACACCTGACAGGTTTACCCGAAGTAGAAATAGATCCTACTACAGGTGAATATGTATATTATGCGAGCACTGATTGGTATCAGCAATTGTATAAAAAATCAAACAGTGCTGCAGAACATAACCTCACGATATCCGGCGCCAGTGATAAGACATCATTTTTGATGACAGGAAGAATTTATAACCAGGATGGATTATTCAGGTATAACTCCGATGATTACAGGATGTTGAATTTTCGGGCCAAAGGATCTGTCCAGGTGTACCCCTGGTTGCGGCTTGATAATAATACAGACTATTCAAATGTCAGGTATCATCAGCCTATCAATGTAGGAGAAGGTGGAGGTATATACAGAAATATTGCTGATGAAGGACATCCGTTAGCACCACTGCTTAATCCTGATGGTACGCTGACCGCATCATCGGCTTATTCAGTGGGTGATTTTTATTATGGTAAGAATGCAATGGATATGGAGAGAGAAATTTTCAGGACCAAGGTTGGAATGGTAGCAGAATTCCTGAATAAAAGATTAAGGCTTAAAAGTGATTTCACTTTTCAAACTACTGAAACTGGCGAAAAGCGGAAGCAAGTTCCTCTACCCTATAGTTCTAAACCAGGTGTCATAGCTTACCTGGGATCAACATTAAATGATATTCGTGAGATCAGGCAGAGAACACAATACATTGCCACAAATGTGTATGCAGAATATGAAGACAATATTAACGATGTACATTATTTCAAAGTATTAGTGGGGTATAATTATGAACAATCGACATTCAAAGGCTTAACGGCGCAACGAAACGGTTTGATATTTGAAAATGCAACTGATATAAATCTTGCTTCAGGCACTTCGATAGTAACCCAGGGTGGTTGGGAAGAATGGGCAATTCTCGGAGGCTTTGGAAGATTGAATTATTCTTTTAAAGACAGGTATTTGCTTGAAGTAAATGGAAGGTATGATGGCTCTTCAAAATTTCCTGAAGACCAGCAATATGGCTTCTTTCCTTCAGTATCTGCAGGATGGCGGGTTTCAAAAGAAAAGTTTTGGAATGTATCCCCAAAATTTATTTCTGACCTGAAGATCCGCGGTTCCTATGGTTCCCTGGGTAATGGCAATATTGCATCATATGCTTTCCGGGATCAATTTAACATTGCTCAACTAGGAATTATATTAAATGGCATAAGACCACTATTCACAAGCCGGCCGACGGTGATTCCTTTAGGTCTTACGTGGGAAACCTCTACAACAACTAATATCGGGTTGGATCTTGCAATGCTTTCTAATCGCCTCCATTTTGTTGGAGATGCATATATCCGCGAAACTTCTGAGATGTTCGTCCCTGCTTTAACACCGCCCGCTGTGTTTGGGGCAACAGCACCGAGAGGAAACTATGCTGATCTTGAAACAAAAGGCTGGGAGCTGACATTATCATGGAATGATAAGTTCCAGGTTGGTAAAAAACCAATGAGCTATGATCTGCGGTTCACTCTTGCCGATAATAAAGCAACAATCACTAAATATAATAATCCGGAGAAAAAATTGAGCGATTATTATGAAGGAATGGTGATCGGCGAGATATGGGGTTATGAGAATGAAGGTTTCTTTACATCAGCTGCCGATGTTGCAAGTCATGCAACTCAACCAGGACTTAATTCTACTTCATCCGGGCAAGCTTTTGCTGGTGATATTAAATTAAAGGATAGAAATAAGGATGGCGTTGTTAACCCCGGTGCAAGCACAGTTAATAATCCTGGGGACAGGTATATAATCGGGAATAGCGCCCCACGCTATATGTATGGAATGAATTTGTCAGCTGATTGGAGTGGTTTTTTCTTTTCCGCATTTTTCCAGGGAGTTGCTAAACAAGATTGGTTCCCCAGTACAGAAGCTGGTGTATTCTGGGGCCAATACAACAGGCCTTATAATAAATTACCCAAATGGCATTTAGATAATCATTGGACGCCTGAAAATCCCGATGCATATTTACCAAGATATGTATCTCGTCTTGCAAATCGTGATGGAGCCATCCTGAGACAAGCTCAAAGTAAATATCTTCAGAACGTAGCCTACATACGGCTTAAGAATATTCAACTTGGCTATAATTTACCACAAAAAATTATTTCAAAGATCCATTCTACAAATGCACGAGTTTACATCTCTGCAGAAAATATCTGGACATGGTCATCACTATATAAACGTACCAGAGATATTGACGTTGAAAACGCTGTGGTATCTGACCAGGTATTTACTACCACTAATGCTGGTGATGGATACAATTACTCCATAATGAAAGGGATCACTTTTGGTTTATCAATAACATTCTAATAGTATGAAACAAAATATAATTATGAAACAACAATACCTGTGGCTTTTTTTAATAGCCGCGTTTGTTATGAGTTGTAACAAACTTGAACAATTGCCACAATCAACTGCATCCAAAGATGCAATATTCGGTAGTGAAAAAGGATTGGAATTGTATGCAAATTCTTTTTACCAGGTTCTCCCAAATGCCAATAATGTGCATACTGCCGATAATATGTCAGATTATGGAGCAAGAAGAGATGCTCCCCAATTCTTAAGGGGAAACGCATATAGCCCTGCTATTTCTGACAACACATCTGCATCGGCTTATAATTTAGTTGCACTCGGTCCTGACTGGGATTGGGATTGGGGGCAATTAAGAAATGTAAATTATTTCCTTGAGAACAATATTGATCCCCATGTTGCAGAAGATGTAAGACGCCATTTCAATGGTGTGGCAAGATTCTTCAGGGCATTTTTTTACTTTGAAAAAGTAAAAAGATATGGTGATGTGCCATGGGTCGGCAGCGCTCTTGCTATAGATGATCCGAAATTATTTGCCGGTCGTGATCCGCGTACAAAGATCATCGATTCTATAATAGCTGACCTGGACTATGCGACGCTGAATATTAAAACAGTCACAGATGCTTCACGTAGTCTAATTACAAAATGGGTAGCTTATGCTTTTAAAGCCAGGGTATGTTTATTTGAAGGAACATTTCGGAAATATCATACAAACCTGAATCTTGGAGGAACCTCTGCTGCATTACTTACAATGGCAGCAACAACTGCAAAAAAAATAATGGATGAATCAGGTTTCAAATTGTTTGAAGGTGCCGGCACTGCTCTTTCTTACCGAAGAGTGTTTACCAACCCCGCTCCTGTTCCCGATGAAGTTATGTTAGCTGCCTTACAGGATGCGGCATTACAAACACTTCATGCCGCAAACTGGTATATGACCAGTTCCACTACCGGCGTAAGATTTAGTTTTATCCGCACTTTCATTAATACTTATTTGAATATTGACGGCACTCCTTTTACAAATAATCCGAATTATCAAACAATGTTATTTAAAGATGAAGTAAAGAATAGAGATAAAAGATTGGAACAAACGATTCGAATGGCACCTTACAAACGATTAAATGGAGCAACAATAGTAGCCGCTCCACCGGTGTTCTCATATACATTTACCGGCTACATGCCTATTAAATGGAGCCTTGATGATATAACTTACGACACAAGAGATCTTAATAATAATGCGGTATCAATTTTCCGCTATGCAGAAGTTTTATTGAATTATGCTGAAGCACAAGCAGAGTTAGGAGTTCTTACCGATGCTGACTGGACTAAAACAGTTGGTGCACTACGTAAACGTGCTGGTATTACAGGTGGATTGACAACAAAACCGACTGTAGTTGATCCTTATTTGCAAACAACTTATTTCCCAAACATTTCGGATCCTGTTATTTTAGAAATCCGCAGGGATAGAGGAATTGAATTGTGTCTTGAAGGCTTTCGTTTTTATGATCTTATGAGGTGGAAAAGAGGCGACCTGTTGACAATGACTTGGAATGGGATGTATGTTCCGGCCCTAAATGTCCAAATGGATCTCAATGAGGATGGAGCAAATGATGTATTATTTTTTCAGGGAACGGCTCCTACACCTATAGCAGGAGTTACTTTTGTCAATGTATCCGCAACAGTCAGCGGTCAGCCGAATTCGCAACGTTTGTCCAATAATACTTTCGGAGAAGTAACATGGTTAACTACCATTCCCCGAACATGGGCAGAACGAAATTATTATTATCCTATACCGCTACCAGATATAACAGCAAACCCTAATCTTGTTCAAAATACCGGTTGGTAATAAAGCAGATCATTAGATCTCATATAAAAAAATCCATCTTTTACTAAATGAAAGATGGATTTTTATTTCACGTCATTCCTCGTAGTGCTCAATAAAATAAAAATCTTCAATCGTCATTCTGAGTTTGCAATCGATGATCAGCTTAAAAAAAGTTGTAATTGTTTACGGCGTATATTTATATGTTAGTGGAAATATTAGAGAGGCTTTCAAATTCTAATCTCAAATTTTGACAACCAGGAAAAACTTACACTTGATCATTTCAACGATCATTCTTACTATTGTCTCATTGGCTTATGGATTATCTCCAAATAATATTCTACCTAAATTTTTTGACTTCCAGGTGGAGTCCATTGATCTGAAACAAACTTTTAGAGCAACGATGGGATTATACTTAGGAATGGTTGCTCTTTGGGTGATTGGAATTTTTAAGCACCGCCATTGGCGTACTGCAACAATCTCAAATGTGTTTTTTATGATTGGTTTGGCAGTAGGCAGAACAATTAGTTTAATCTTAGATGGGATTCCTTCAATTTATTTTTCAATTGGTCTTGCATTGGAATTGATACTTGCTTTCTGGGGAATAATAAACTTAAATAAATACAAGTTGACCCCAAATCAATAAAACTTCCGGAACATCAGGCTGTAAAACATCAAACTGTAAATTATTTCACTGCAGCACCCGTTGATGCCCCGGGCGACTATATAGTTATTAGACCAAGGTGGAAAAATCAGCGTTAGTTGAATTAAAATTAATTACTACCTTCTCCCTATATTTTCATAGGATAAGGTTTAATGGTAAAATGTACTTACCGAAAGTCCCTTTGTTTCCACCGAGGGACTTTTCATTTAGTTACTGTTATTATACCAGTTTGCGGCTTTCCCTTTGTGTGTACTGAGTTCAATAAAATAAAAGATTTTCAATCGTTATCCAACGTTGTTGCTGGTCAGGAAATCAACAATTAATTTGCATTCAGCAAATCAAATCCTATGGCGAGACTGATTTACCGGGTATATGTTGTTGAACTAAAAAAAAGAGTGTTTACCGAAAACTGGAGATTCAGAGCGGCCAATCCTCAATTTAACGGAGTGCTGGAATGTTTGTATGTTGGAATGACAAGCAAAACTCCGGCCGAACGACTCAAACAGCATAAGACCGGTTACGTAAATAAGAAAGGTCATAAACTATCCGCCTATATCGTTCAGAAATATGGTTCGTACTTGCGTCCCAGTCTTTATGATGATATCAATTTGAAACCAATGACCCGGCAACAAGCTCTTTTAATGGAGGAAAAACTTGCGTGGGATCTACGAAGACAAGGATATGCCGTTTGGTATAATTAAAGTATTTATCATATTGTCTCATTCTTCGAAGTGTTCAATAAAATAAAAAATCTTCAATCGCATCCTGAGTGTGTAACTCGGGATGAGCCTTGAAAAGTAGCACTAACTTTATGGAATCAATTCAAAAAGGTATCTAACAATTGATTCTTTGTAAATGAAATACATTTTTACCTTATTTCCTTTATTAGCAATCATCTTTTTAATTAGTAATTGCAAAAGCAACGCTGGTAATCCTTCCAGCTGTATGGAAAACCCTGATTCCAATAGCACATTACTGGTAATCGTTGGCGAAAAGATTAGTATTAGAGAAGAACAACAACCGCCTGATTCATCTTTGTCAATACATTACGGAAAATTTACCGCTCACTATCGTATCCTTGAAAAAGTTTGTGGCGATTATCAGCAAGACACAATTTCATTTACCGCTTACGATCATTATGGATTTCCGTCGTTTGGCAATTATCAACATGTGCTTTTATACTTAACTATTACCCAAGAAGGGGTTTTTCATGAAATATATTTATACTCACCTTTGTACAAAACAAAAGATGATCGCTGGGCAAGTCCTTATTCAACTATAGATTATAAGAGAGGAGCTACAACTGTAAAACCCGAAAAAATAGATTTTGTTCAAGAAGTATCATACAGCATTGAGGGACTTACAAGAGCTAAAACAAAAAATTGGTTTCCGGAACCATACTATAAGATAGATAAGCTTGGAAAAAAAGCTATTGCAGTTTGGGGAAATTATGCACCCGACTTATTTCAAATTCAAAAAGAGACGGTATTGAAAGCAAGGGGTATTTACGGAAAGCCAGATTCACTAATCTCCAAACCACGTGAATTAATAATTGCCGAATATTTGAACTTGTCAAAAAAAGATTCACTTGAGTTACTGAATACTTGGAATTCTTTTGTAAAGGCTGTCAAATCAAATGATACTTCGTTTATTAAAAATATTGCATTGGATAGTATTGTATGTTCAGTCTGCGAAGGGATGCCAAGAGAGCATTATGAAAACAATTTGGAAAGTATTGATATGTTTATCGATTCTGCATTTACAAATTTTCAAAAATCTGGGCTATGGCCATTAATGGAAAAAAATAAATACAAGATCAATATAACAAAGTGGCCTGAAAAAATGTTTGGATATGATAGTCTAATAGTTTTCGATATTGCTATCCCAAAACTTTTTAAAACCAGTTACGCTACTTATCGACAATATCATTATTTCGAATTTATAAAAATTAATAATTTTTTCCGTTTTTATAAAATGGAATCATATTAAATTTTCTATCCTTCGTTGATCTTGTTATTCAATAAAATTCCTGAGCTTGTAACACCCATAAAAAAGTAGCCCTTGCCAAATTTTTGTTGACAAGGGTTTTCTTATCGAAGGAAGTTTTCTATTTATTATAAAATTTCCAGCTGGGTTTATAATCCCTGTCTATATTCTGATTGGTGAGAATAGCCCTTAGCATTTCAACAGGTAAATTGTTTTCATGTAAAATGGCATCATGATACTGCTTGTAAGTCATTTTTTTAGTATCCACCAATTCTTTTTTTAATGCATAAAACTCCAGACCACCGATCATATAAGCGATCTGGTATAAGGGGCCATATTGACCCGTAAATGAACGACGCACCTCTCCTTCTGCATTTGCTCTTTCATGACCAACCCTGTCCACTAAAAAATCTATGCATTGCTGCGGGGTCCATTTACCTAAATGATAGTTCAGCGAGAAAATGATCCTTGCGCAACGATGCATTCTCCAAAACAACATTCCTATTCTTTCTTCAGGTGTGCGGGGAAATTTCATATCCCATAACAAAAACTCCCAGTACAATGCATTCCCTTCTGTCCAAAATGGCGTATCAAAATTGCGATATGTTTTATGACGGGCATTCATGTATCCCTGTAAATGATGGCCAGCTAATAATTCATGATGAACGGTAGCACGGGAAAAATTAGGATTATTACCCCGCATACTCATCATTTTTTCATCAAACGTCATTGTATTTGTTGGGTAAGAAATGATCAGCGATTGTCCGCCAAGGAAAAATGGACTTACCCGTTGTCTTTCTGCTGCCATCATATACATACCCCAATCTTCTTCAGATAAAGGTGGTAATGTCAACAGGTCATTCTTCTTTAAGAAATCAACCGACTGCTTATAGAGATCATACATTGCTTCCGGTTGCTTACCGGGTGGCACATAAGTTTGCTTTACTTTTTCCAATGCATCTTTCCATTTATCTCCAAAACCCATGTCGCGGGATGCTTTTAATAATTCTGCATCGCACCAGGCAAATTCTTTATTAGCAATATCTACCAGGTCTTCAGGGCCGTAAGAGATCCATTCATATTTTAACTGCCGCACCAGTTCTGTACTGCCAATTGGATTACCGATAATGCCGCTGCCATCATCTTTTTGAAGATTGTTTACTTTACCTTTTCTTTTAATGGCACTTGAAAAAACGCCGAGCAAACTGTCTGTAGCAGTATATGTTTTAGGAACCCACCATGTAAACAAAGGGTCATACCCATTATAAAAATTGAAATAATCTTTTAATACTCCCTGCAAGCCTTTCGCTGCTTCTGATGCAAGGTTGGCCTGGTTTAGTTCTATACTATCAACTTTTTTTAGTTTATCGATCGCAGTAGCTATGTCTTTGTTGATATCGTTAAGTTCCTTTGCCACTTGCTCACCATTTACGGACATGCCGCGACGCCGGGGTTTCTGCAGGGTGTATAGCCTATCCGAAAAAGTTAAATACTTTGCTATTGGGTCGTAAGTCTTTTGTTCTTCCAGTAATTGGTATTGTTCGCTTTCAAGATTTCTTTTAAAAAGAACATAATCCACTTTGCCATTTATATTCCATTTTTCGAATGGAGACTTTTTTAATATCTCCAGGTATTGATCAATTAATTCGAGCAAACGTTTTCTTCTTTCAGGAGTATTATAACCAGGTCCTTGTTGTCTTGAAAAGAAGTCTCCCTGTGATGCAGTGGAGTAAAATCGTAAGATGCTTGTTTTATCAGCATCATACTGTATCATGGCATCAGCCATTTCACTGGTTTGTGAATAAAGACTGTTTGTATTTTGTTGTGCCGAAACTTGCAAGCCGTATAAACCACTGCTCAACAGCATTACTACTATAAAATTTTTAGTCCTTTGGTGACATTTCATATCAAAATATTTGATGAAAAATATTGAATATTATACAAGAACTGCAAAAAAATTTAACACTCTCCTATTTGTTCCCGATAGCGAACACCAATTACATCCAAATCCTTACTTGTTTCTTGGATAGCAGCTTGCATACGGGTATATTTATATATTGGACCTGAAGTAAGTTGGCGATCAATAAAATCATGAGTATGCATAAAATAATATTGGGACTTGGACTATTAATTCTCCTGGTAGATCTCAGTTGTACTCCCATGCCGACCATTGATGATACGTTTAACGGAACGTATAAGCTTGACAAATTTGAATCATATGACCCGACTACCGGAAAATGGAAACCAGATAAATGGAACGGAAAGGAAGCTGATGGATTTATTCAATATGATGGAAAGGGGCATATGAGTGTTCATCTTTATCCAAGGGATTATAAAGATTTTGACACAAATAAAAATATAGACAGCATTGATCACGAAAGTCTAAAGGAGTTGGCAAACTTCTATCACTCAAACTTTGTATATTTTGCGAACTATAAAATAATTAATGACTCGACAATTGAACATACCAGGGTCTCTGCGACGGAACCTAAAAATTGGGGAACTAAATTGACACGAAGTTTCGAATTTATAAACGACACTTTGATATTAACGGCCCACGAAAAATTGGAGAATAAAAAAATGCGGCTTAGATGGATCAAATTATAATACATGAAAAATATTTTATTTGCGATTGCTCTCTTTCTCTTTTTTAAAACCTCCGGGCAAAATGTCAATGAAGAATTTGATGGTCATAAATGGAAAGCACCTTATGTGTTGGATACTTTAAAAGGATGGGGAATTGAACGTTTTTTAATTCCAATAGGATTTGCGCCTTCCATACCATATAAAGGTGTTGAAGATATCAGGTTTACTCCCGGCTGGGCCAAAAAAATAACTAATGAATATTGGAGTTATGCTTTTTTATGGTATTTAGATGGTAAAGTAACCTTAGATGCCAAGACAATCGAACATAATTTGAAGGCCTATTATACCGGTCTTATTAAAGTCAATTCTGATTCAAGCAAGATTGCCGATAAATTATTTCCTGTAACATCCTCAATAAAACCAGGAACGAAGGAAAAAGAAGACCTGAAAACTTTCGAAGGTTCGGTTACTATGCTGGATTATATGAGTAAACAACCGATCACTTTAAATGTTGTAATACATATAAGATCTTGTGCAGGGAAGGATAAAACTTTTGTCTTTCATGAAATATCACCCATGCCCTATTCTGATGAGGTTTGGAAAAGATTACATCAACTTTGGGTGAACTTTAAATGTAATAAAGAGTAGAGAAAATCTAATAGCCAGGCCTCCTCATACAAGCTATTGATCGTTTTTATAATTGTAAGGAGTATACCGTTGCCATTTCCACGGAGTAAATTTATCTCCGATCGCAAACTCAAGTAATTCTTTAAAGATGGATTCGCCGTTATCGCTGTTTGTAAGAATAACTATGCCCAGTTTTTTTTGGGGAAAAAGAATAGTGTAATGCTGAAAGCCATCTCCATGACCTTCTTTGAACACACCAAAACCATAAGGAGTTTGCAATCTTCCCCATCCAAGCGCATAACCAAGAAGAATATCATCATTCTCCGAAGTAGAATCTTTCCATGACCCTGGCCCCATCTGGAATTTACTGCGAAGACGAAGCTCTTGCTTAAAAAGAATATCATAGGTTACAGGCTTCAGTACCTTCTTTTGCAATACAGCTGTCGTAAACAAGCTATAATCATCAGGCGTGGTTTCTAATGTACTGGCAGCACGGGGTGCATTATCCTTATCTTTTGGATATGGCTTTCCTGTTTTATCATGGCCGAAACAATAATTTGCTTCGTATTCTGGCTGCCATGTATAAGAAGAATTTTTCATACCCAGAGGTCCGAATAATTTTTCCTGCATCAGCTGGTTCAGTGATTTTGAAGTAAGCTTTTCTATCACAAATTGCAGATAGCAAAATCCTTCTCCGGAATAACTGTATTGTGAGCCAGGTTCAAAATGTACATGGAGCTTCTGGTCGGGTTCATCCCAGCGCCAGTTGGCAAAACCAGATGAATGAGAGAGGCAATGACGTGCTGTTATTTTTTTATATAGCTTATCGTCTTTTAAAGAAGTGTAATCCTGGTTCCAGCTTGAACCTTTCCCATATTCATAGACTGGCTGCGGAAGGTAGTCCTGTAATGGTTTATCAAGACTGATGATCTTTTCTTCAACTAATTTTAAAACCAGTACAGCAAAAACTGATTTACTGAATGAAGCACCGTAAAAGTTGGTGGTTGATTGCAGTGGAATTTTTGTTTCTGAATTTTTATACCCAAACACTTTATGATAAACTGGTTTACCGTCGTTAAATACACTAATGGCCATACCGGTTACTGATGCATCTTTCATCAATTGATCGATCTTACTGTCCAGTTGCTGCGCAGTTATATGACTATTATCCAGCCGAACAATGGTTTGAGCAAAAACAAAAGCGTTAATGAAAACAAACAGCTGAATTAAGATATTTTTTTTCATACCTGAAGTTAAGGACATAATTGAATTTAATTTAGTCCTTTCGTGATTCGTGGTGTTCAATAAAATAAAAAATCTTCGAAACCGTAAATTGTTTCATTACATTTTCGAAAAAGATTTGTGTAACAATCAAATCAAGGTCAAGATTGCTGCGCAAAATTTTTATCATCGGCGGAGGGACCGTAAATAGAAGGCACATCAATATTGTTTAATCGCATATATACTGTCAGTTGCCCCCTATGATGCACCCAGTGATTGATGGTAAGTCCGATGTCGTTGATTTTTTTAGAAGTGTACAGCACCTGGCCATTGGCTTTTAATGTGAAATTACTTTCTAATGCTTCATCAGTTGTTGTTTCCAAAGCTGTTCTTGCCGCTTTCATATTATCTTCAAAATGTGCAACCAGCTCTGAAGTAGTTTTAGGTGAAGCATGTTTGAATGTAACGAAGTCGATCTCACCATCTGAAACCATATGTTTTATCCATAAAGGGATCTCCGCAACCAATAAAACGAGGTAACCCATTGTCATTGATTTAGGATGGGGTTTGTATTCGAAAAGCGTTTCGGGTATTCGTTCAAGACAAGCATGCGTTGCCCTGTATTCTATATTCAATTCACGAAGAAGAGAGTCAGTTTTAATGGTATTCATACAAATTGTTTTGACAAATTTACCACCGTTTATAATAATTCGTATGTATTAAAGAAGGTAATCAATTAAATTTAGATAAATTGATTCTTATGGATCGTTATCGGCAATCGCTTGTCATTCTTTTACTATGCTCACTTCTCAATGTGAATGCACAGGATCATCCAACACCAAGAGCATCAGCGCACCTTTTTTATTTTAAAACCAATAAGTCATTGCTTTTATTCGACGGTTACGAATCAGGAACAAGACCCTTATCAGGTAAAGCAGAAATATGGGCATGGAAGAACAAATGGAATAAGATCGATTCAACCGATCAGCCATTACGATCATTAAGTGCAGCAACATACTTGTACAATAAAGACCAGGTTTTCGTTTATGGTGGCATAGGCAGCAAAGGTTATGATGATTCTTTAAGAGAAGCCCATATCTATGATGGAAAGAAATGGAAAACAATTGCGGATAATTCAGCGGGTACCCGTGATCATCATGAAGTGGCCTATGATGAAAATAATCAAATGATAGTTGTGTATGGCGGGCAAAACAGCCAAAGAGAATTTGAAACGCAAACATGGATCATGAAAGATGATCGATGGAAGGCTTTGAATATTCCGGGACCCGGACCAAGAGTGCATCATGCAATGGCTTACGATGCGACACGAAAAGTAATTGTTTTGTATGGAGGCAGCAGTGAGAGATCTGATTTTGATGAAACCTGGGAATTTGATGGAATCCGGTGGAATCAAATTACTGCGACAACTAACCCCGGGGCAAGGACCCATCATTCCATGGTTTATGATCCTGTTTCGAAAAGAACATTATTATATGGAGGAGGAATGGGAATGAAGGCAAAAGGAGATATATGGTCATGGGACGGGAAAAAATGGGAGCAATTATCAGATAACGGTCCGCAAAGAATTTTAGCTGCACTTGCATTTGATCCTGATAATAAAAAACTTTATGTTTTTGGAGGAAATGGTGGTGAAAGTTTTTTATTTATTTATTCTGATCTGTGGGAATGGGATGGAAAACAGTGGGCAAAAATTGAAAAGGGTGATACTTATAAATTTGATATGCAAAAGAATATGTTTGTAATGACCAGGGAATAAACTTTGCCGGACGTAAAAGACTTAAATTTATAGTCCTATAACATTCAAAATATTTACTTATGAAAAAAATAATATCGTTTACAGCCGGATTATTTTTCCTGCTGTTATCATTTAGCACAAATGCACAATCGAAAACGGGTGCGGATTATTTTGAAGGTAAATGGAAAGTATTAGTAACTGGTACTCCTTACGGGGATCTGAAAAGGATTTATGTGCTTGAGAAAAAAGACAATACACTCACAGGGATTGTACAGGATTCCACTGGTAAAGAAATAACGAAATGTTCAAAGGTGGAACTAAAAGATAACGAAGTGACGCTTTATTACCAGGCTATGGGAAATGATGTCAGCATCACACTTACTAAAAAAGACGATGATCATGTTACCGGGAAAGTACTTGACACGTTTGATGCCAGTGGTGAGCGGATCAAATTCAAATAAAATGCTAACAGATATCAATCCAAAGCTCCCGATGCGTAATAAAGCTATTACCAGGGATTTTTATTTGAATAAGTTAAATTTCCAGGAATTTGGTAGTGCTGACTATGATGGATATTTAATGGTACAAAAAGACAGTGTTCAAATTCACTTTTTTGAATTTAAAGATCTTGACCCAAAAGAAAATTACGGACAAGTTTATATTCGAACTGGTGAAATAGAAGACTGGTATCAATTGGCATTGGACAAAAAATTAAAGATGCCTGAAGCCGGGCATTTACAGGTCAAACCCTGGCGACAAAAAGAATTTTCCTTACTTGATCCTGATAACAACTTGCTTACTTTCGGACAGAGTGTATTATGAAAATAAAATAAAACAACAATGATTAAGAAGCTCAGAAGAATTCTTAAAAGGGCGTTGTTGATGCTGTTAATAATTATCTCAGCGCTTGTTACAATTATTTTATTCCCTCAATTAGTATTTGCTAACAAAATGAAATATAAAAATTTCAAAGTATGCTCAAACGATAAAATAAACCATGACATTAAAATTCCTTTAGATAATGCGATAGCTCTTGTTCAAAGATCTGAACTATATGATCCTGGCTATAAGTATAACATCATACTTTGTCATAATACATTTTACAATAAAATTGACGATATACTATTAGGGATTGGACCTGCTGCAAGAGCAAGACTCAATAATGTGATCATTAAAGTTAGAATTGACCCAACGGATAATTTAGCGTTCGCCACATTTCACAAAGAATGTAAGATTAATTTGGCTTATTTACTTGCTCATGAAATGATCCACTGCTTGCAGGCTAAAAAGTATGGGATAATGAAATTCAACCCATTTAGACATCCTGAATTTTGGAAGTTAGAAGGCTACCCTGAATATATTTCAAGAAAGACACAGCTTTCAAGTAAAGATCATAGCCTGGCAAACGAAATAGAGAGATATAGTAACCTTGAAAGCAAAGCAACCGATATATGGATATTACTAGAGGAAGGTGGATGTGAAGCGCCTAACTATTACTACAAGGGCAGATTGATGATAGAATATTTAATGGACATTAAACATATGTCTTATGACCAAATACTTAAAGACTCTGTTTCCGAAACCACTATTTTTAAAGAGATGATAAAATGGAAAGACAGTACTAAAACTAAAATGGTTATCGATAGTGTTCAATAAAAGTTATTCGCTCCCTGCCGGCTGGCAGTTATATGACCTCTGTCCTCTCCTTCCGCAATTGACCTGCTTTTGTTGTTTGTTTACAATAAGCGACTGTTTATTGATAAGGCATCAGGGGCTTTCCTCAATTAGGTAAACTTGTATAATAATATCTGATTGCTTAGGGTAAAAAACAAAAAATGAATAACATTATACAATTTGGAGAAAATGTAAAAGGATATAATATCCGTGTTTTAAATGAAAGAGAAATAAGGGCTTCAGCAGGCATCCTATTTTTAGCAACCTTCATCTCCCTGATGTTCATCATTTTTAAAAATAATTTTTTACCGGTCAAATATGTTATAACCGTATTCCTCGCTGACTTCATTATCCGTGTTTTTGTTAATCCTAAATTTTCTCCTACACTAATAATAGGACGTTTGATCGTAGCCAACCAGGTGCCCGAATATGTTGGCGCCCGGCAAAAAAAATTTGCATGGATAATTGGTGTGGTGCTTTCAGCCACCATGTTCATTTTTATAGTGATCGTTAATTCATATAGCCCGGTAACGGGTATTATCTGTCTTATCTGCCTGGTGTTCCTGTTCTTTGAATCGGCATTTGGGATTTGCCTGGGATGTAAATTCTATCCATTATTTTTTAAAGGCAAAACACAATACTGCCCCGGTGAAGTTTGTGATCTAAGATCGAAACAGGATATTCAAAAAACAACCATGATCCAGTTAGTTATTGTGTTTGCTTTTACTGCATTCATTTTCCTTGCTTCCTGGTTATTCAATGATTATTATAGTAAGAAGCCACATGACTTATTCGGGATCTTTAATTCTTCAAAACCTAAATAAAGAATATTGCATTCCTCCTATTGACGGCTAGCGATCTCGCTAA
>Ga0184611_1000038_pt1 | contig 24024 bp, 33 predicted proteins | sample PLM3_5_coex_FD_133162 | JGI IMG/M metagenome (GOLD analysis project Ga0184611, IMG submission 133162) | Groundwater sediment microbial communities from an aquifer in East River, Colorado, USA - PLM3_5_coex | ecosystem: Environmental > Terrestrial > Soil > Riparian zone | place: USA: East River...
CCGTCTCAAGCTGAATTTGGCACAACTCTTGACGGCCCCCCGGTCGGGAGTCTACACCTTCGACCTTTCGGTGGAAAGAAATGTACCAAGTTCTTTCTGTCGACGTTGGCCTAGGAACGACGACTGCATTCCCCGTAGAACATCTAGGGATCTAGGCCGTTCTCAGCGCCTAGCGCCGCTCAGCCCGACTCTTAGCGGTATGGCAGGCCCTGCACAATCCCTGCAGGTTCTCCCGCCAGAAGAACAGGCGCTCATCCCCTTCATGGGGACGGATGTGGTCCACGTGGGCATCCAGGCGGGTGAGCGCCCGGGTACAGCCAGGGCCTGCACAGAACGGCTGCTCGCGCAGCACACGCGCCCGCAGACCCCACACGGGGTGACGCCATTGGGCGCGCATGTAGAGGTTGGCGCCGGCCGCCTGGCGGTGGGCGAGGCAGCGCCCTTTCGGGACGAGCGTGTGACAGCCCGGCTGCGTACAGAAGCGCAGCGGGGCCATCGGCATCAGCGCACTCTTGGAAGAGGTATGTCCCCGATGAACAACTGGAGCAGCCAGAGCACCACCACCAGGATCACCACGACCCGGATGATGACCTTGATGGGCGGGGCCATCGGGATCTGCGTCTCGACGAGGTAGAGCAGGACCCCGACGATGATGAGCACGACGACGACGCCAATCAGGCCCATGACGGTCACCCTTCCCACGTGGAGCGGGAGGCCGGGGCGTAGTGCAGCTGCCGGCCGGGCGCGCGCACGTCGGGATCGCGTTCGCCGACGTCGGGATCGCGCTCGATGTTCGGGCGATCCGGTGTCGTCGGGGGATCAGGTTTTGGGGCCGGCTTCGGCGGCGTCGGCGGCTTCGGGGTCGGCGGCTTCGGATCGGACGGGGTTGGGGTCGCCATCAGTCGTTCCTTTCGTGTTGCGCACTAATCCACCGTTTCAGCCCATCAATCGCCTCATCCGGTGAAATCTCACCAATCGCGGACTCCAGGGACGCGGCCTTCTGCGCCTCTTCCTCAGTACGGCAGACCGCGGCGGCTTCGGTGCGAAATCGAGTCCTCGCCTCTGCGACTAGGGCCGCGATTTCTGTTCGCATTTCTTCAGCAGTCATCAGCGGATCCTTTCGTCAAGTTCTGCGGATCATGCACGAAGACTCTGCACGTCGCGCACCACGGCCACAGGTCGAGCCAGGGTGCGCCCGCCACCTCGACGACGAGCACGAGGTCCGGGTCGATCGGCATACCGCAGGTGGCGTGCCTGGTATGTTCCACGTGGCACCATTCGTCGGGGACGTCGGCCCGGCGGGACTGGTACGCGTAGAAGCGTTTGGCACCGCGGGCCATCAGGCGGCCTCACTGGTCAGCCAGATCCACACTTTGATCAGCGTGTCGGCATCCATCGTATGGCCGCGTTCGATGCGGCTGAGGGTCGCGATACTGATCCCAATCTGGGGCGCAACGTCGCGCACCGTCCACTGACGGGCGGCGCGGTAGAGCGCCAGCATGGCGCCGAGATGCGTGCGGGCCATCAGCCGAACGCCTTTCGCTGTGCGTCCGCGTACGACACGCCGTCCGCCATCAGGCGGCGCATCTCCGCCATTATCACTGACGCCAACTGCTCTCTGAGCCGTTGGGACGGGGGCTGGGGACTTATCGACATGGCGTCCCACTCCCGATAGCCGCGCCGCAACGCTTGCAGAAGGAGCCGTTCGCGTAGAACACCCACTCGTGCTCCCGTGAGACGGTCAGCGGGATACCCCACCGCTTCCCGCCGCAGTCGCAGAGCATCCCATGCTCTGGATGCCAGTCGTCACCGAAGTCGTGCGTCCATGTGTGACCGCTCGCGCATGGCAATTGTTGGGACGGGGGCTGGGGATCGGTCATCGTTCTCTCACCTTCCAGCAAATCGGGCAGCGGTAGTACGCAATCCCGTGGAGGCGATCATAGAGCGGGAGCCCATGCCAACCTAAGAGGCAACGGAGGTAGGCGAACATTAGCGTTCACCATCGGTGGACCCGTCTTCGTACCGTTTTCCCCCAACTTCGACATATCTGCCGTGGGCGGGATCTTGAGCGAATGTCCACTTGCGCGAGCGGTGCGTTCCGCACCAACAGCACCGATCGTCCGCCACGCCGGCAGAGCCAAGGCCGTTCGTGGCGAGTGTATGCACGCATGGATGCGCTCTCTGAGCCGCTGGGACGGGGGCCGCGGGGAGCCATCAGCCGAACGCCTTTCGCTGCGCGTCCCTGTACGAGAGGCCGTCTGCGATCAGGCGACGCATCTCCGCCATGCGTTCCTGTTGGTGCCAGGGATCCGGTAACGGTTGCCGCTGCCTTCCCCTCCGAAAGGCTTTGGGTTCCCTTTGGGAACCTTTAGGAGGGATCTTTTGTTCTAGAGACGGAGACGGAGACGGAGGGCTTAGCGCCGGCTTAGCCTCGCGCGGGCTTTCATTTGGCTTAAGGGTTGGCAAAGGGTACCCTTTCGACCGGCCGCCGAGTTTGCCGTGATTTGCTTGGGATTCTCGATACCTGTCCTGTTTTGTCCGTTCGAGTTCCATCCGAGAATTGCGCCAATTCCCATCACTTCCGCGCACAAATTTCGATCGCAAAACGATCCAGTTTTTGCGCGCAATAGTGGGCGTACATCGCATGATGATCGCGAGCCGTTTCACGTCGTCGCCCGGGATGAACCCTTGCGCCCACTGCGCGTTGAGCAGCCGCATGTAGCCGCCGACTTCGGCCAGCGTCAGGTCGGCCGTGCCCTGCTCGAACACGTCGGGGTAGAACTGGAAGGCGGGTGGCGCTTTCACGGGATCGGCTCCTGCACGGTGCGCGGCCCGCGGGCCACGATTTCCAACGCCTGTTCGTAGTCCGCCATGCGCAGATCGTTCGTGCTCTCGATGCCGAAGGCGGCATAGATCGCCTGCTTCAGCGCCTCGCGGTCGGGCCACGGATTGCCGATCTGCTTCGCCAGGTCGGCCGACGCGAAGAGCTTCACCCGTTGCGGGGCCGTGATTGGCTTACTCTCAGGGTCCACTCGGCGGGGCGGCGGCGGGGACGGGGCGGCGGCGACGACGATGGGCGGCGGCGGCGGTTCGTGGTCGTCGTCCCGCTCGAGTTCTTCCGCCGACACCTCGCCGAAGCCCACCAGGGACGACACGGCGCGATTGAAGGCGCGGGTGTGCGCGTGACTGCGGACGTTGTGCTCCGTCGCCTGCCAGGGGATGTGGTGCCATTTGTTGGCGTCCCGGCGGTTCGCCTTCTCGAGCGCCGCACAGGCGCCGTCGCCGATCGACGTGCGGCCATTCGGGGCCGTCGCCTTGTAGACGACATACACGACAAAATTGTCGTGGCCGTCCTCAAAGGTGCCGTGGACTTCGCGCCGCTCTTCCACCAGCTCCAGGGTCAGATTGAACGCCGTGGCGACGCCGCGCCAGTAGCCCTTCTTGCGGAAGGGGCGGCCCTCAATCTTGAGAATCTGATCCGGCATCGCCTCATCCAGCGCCTGCTGTAAGCGTTGGTACTCGCGGAAGGCGGAGGTCATCGCGGCGGCGCCGTACAGCGGCGCGGGCATCAGCGCCGGGTCAACGGGGACGAGTGCGGTACTCTTGGCGGCCATTGGTTACGCTCTCGGGTCTGTCCTGATTTCACCAGCAAACGCCACGAGGGTCGGCGCATAGGCCGCCGCACATGCCGCACAGATCCAGACCATCGACGTGCGATAGGTGAAGCCCCATGCCTCGAGCACCTGCATCGCTTCGGCAAGCTTCGGGCTGGTTGCCCACAGGAACAGCAGCGCGTCGTCGGTCGTGACCGTGTCGAGCGGCAGCGCGCAGATGTCCTCTGAGCGCCATCGTGGGGTACTGGTTCTCGATCGCACGGCTCTCCGTCTTCACGTGTTCGTACCGCCACGGCGGATCGGCGTAGATCACGGGGTAGCGGATCGCAGCGGCTAACGGCGAATTCCCACGCGCTGCCTGTTCGATCGCGGCTAAGCGTGCTTGTCGTCGGGCTTCGGCTTTGCGTTCGTCGAGGTCGGGATCGATCCACTCAAGGCAGCCGGCAATCGAGGCGGATTCCAGTCGATCTGTCGCGCTCTGGACGTACTCTGGAATCTGGGATTCCGCGACAGCCGCGCGCAGCGTGCGAGCATATTCACGCTGGTGCTTACTGCCCGAAAACTTCCCATCGATGGGACGTTTTTTTGGCCTTCCTTCGGGAGTCGCTTTAACTAGGTCGCCAAACTTCCAATAAGCACAGAGGTAGATTTCCGCCCATTCATTGCATCGTTCAACGCTGGCGCCGATGGCTTCGAAGATCCGTTTTTCCCGGGCAGCCCTGGCCGCGACGTCGAGTGTCTTTTTTGGTGTCGTGGCGACGCGCAGCTCGTCGCGTAACGCATTGACCGTCGTCAGCACACCGCGATCGCGGCTGGTGAGCGCGATTTCCTTCGTCCCTTTCACGACAGCACCGCCGCGGCGGCCCCGCCAATGGCGAGCAGGCAGTGCTGATCGACGCGCCCGGCCGGGTCGGCGGCCACCTGCCGCGCGTACTCCCGGCACGCCAGGTGGGCGAGCGTCGCGCAGGATTCCCACGAGCGCGAGTACGTCGCCGTCGCGTCCCAAATGGCGCCGGCGCAGACGTAGACGGCCACGTCGCCGATGACGGGCAGCCGCCGCCGGTCGAAGGCGGAGGTCGCGAGGGCCAGGAGGACGATCGCGGCTTGCGTGCGGAGGTCGGGATAGGCGCTGCGGAGGAACGACGCGAGGATCGCGGCGTCGATGGTGTAGTCGTGCTCGAGGGGAATCTGCGCGGCCAACGGCACTGGCACGCACGCGCAGGGATTTTTCCGGCAGTAACAGATCGCCACACGCTCCGCACATCGGCAGGGCGTGTAGCCGTGGCTAGTTAGTTCGCTTTCACATGCCGTGTCGTGAACGAGCGCCGGGGCCGTCACAGCCAATCACCCCACACTGTTTGCAGGAGTGAGGCATTGTCGGCCGCCAGCGCCCCAGCCACGCCCGCGATGATGTCGGCGCGCACGTCCGGTGGCATGTGCTCGACGGTCTGTCGAATCAGCTCCGTGCAGGCGATCAGCACGGCGGCGCTGGTCGCGTCCACGTCCTCCACCGTGCTATTGACCGCACTCAAGATGGCGTTCACGGCGTCGATCCGCTTGCGCCGAAGAGTGTCCGTACTCGTGTCCATAATGCGTACCGGCATGCTCGTAATTGCATAGCCACCCCGCAATTACGAATCGGCTGTTTTATTGAACGTTTTTCAAAACCCTAGGGATTCCGCGGATCGCGGAGCGGGTCTCGGTAGGACTTAAAATCCCACGAGGCTAACCCCTCATCCGGGTTCGATCCCCGGCCCCGGCATCCCCTCAACCCTTATTCCCCTTACGACTTACCACCGGCGGCCCCTGTGTCGCCGCGCGGCGCGCCTGCACCACCGGTGGTGCAGTGTCCGTACTTCTGTCCATAATCGCCGCGTGCGCCGCCTTCTTCCTGGCCCGCCACCGCCGCTTCCGCTCGCGCTCCTTCTTCAGATACGCCTCCGTGGCCCATGATCGCCATGACCGTCGAGGTCGAGACGCCGAGCCGGTTCAAATTGCGCGCGGCCGTCCGGCGCAAGTCGTGCAGGAGCTTCCCCGGCACGCCCGCGGCGTCCCGGGCGGCGTTGAAGGCCCCGCGCCAGTTGACGACGGGGTCGCCCCGCCGGGCGCCGCGGCCGCCGGCCCACCGCACGAACACGCGGCGGGTGCCGATGCCCTCCGCCTGCAGCTCCGCGCGCACGCGCTGACACGTGCGCAGCACGCGCGCCACCGCCGGCACCAGCGCATACGGGATCCCCTTGCCGCTCTCTTCCTTGGAGTCCTCGGGGTCGAGCCGGAGCCACCCGTCGGCCTGGACGTGCCGCCATTCCAGCCGGGTCACCTCTTCCAAGCGCCAGCCGGTCCAGTACATCACCGTCAGGATCGGGCGGAGCTCGGGCGGCAGCTGCCGCTTGACGCGGACGTAGTCGGGCCGTTCAAAGAAGCCGGTCCGGCGGTTGTTCTCTTTCAGCATGGCGAGGTAGGGCACCGTCGCCACCAGGCGCGCGTGATGCCCGAGCACGAACATCCGGTGCAGCAGCGCGCGTTCGCGGTTGATGCTGGCGTTACTCGCGCCCGCCGCCTTGCGCGTCTGCCGGTAGAGCGTCCAGGCGCCGGCATCGATCGTCGAGAGCTTGCGCGCCTTCCCGAAGTACTCCAGCAAGTGCTTGCTGCGCGCGCGGACGTTCGCCAGCGTGTCGCGGTCGTTCAACTCGTAATCGGCGACGAGCAGCGCGAGCGCGACGTGGAGCGTGAACGTGTGCGCGCCCCGGGGCGGGGCCAGCCCGTCGGCAATCTCGGCCACCTTGCGCTGATACACCTTGAGCGCCTCGTCGTAATCGGTCTGGCCCGTCGAGAATTCGCGCTGCCCCTTGCCGGGGATGTTGACGATCATGGACCACGTCTTGCGGCCGGGTCGCCGGCGGACTGCGCTGTTATGCACCTTTCGATTCCCATTGGTCAATCGTCGCGATGAGCGCCGCGCGCCGGATCCAGTAGCGTTTTTTCCCGGGCGGCTGCACCACGGGCAGGATCCCCTCGTGGATCCATTGCAAGAGCGTCGTGTAGGGGACCCCCGACCACCGCGCCGCCGCCTCGACGGTCATCAGTTCAGACGTGTCACTACTCACGCGGGCCATCTTGCGGGGACCATCGGGGCGAGGCGTAGCCATGGGGTCGCGATCCTTCCTGTGTTCCGGTTGGCTGCGAACGGGATGTTTTTGGGAAGGCGGCATTACAACGGAATGACACGGCAGGCGTCAAGTGAATTCAACACCTATCCGCCTCTAGTATATACTTATCATGGGTTATAGGTGAAACACCCGACGTCTATCTACACTCCAGATAGCATGGAGAGAGCGAAGAAGGTGACGGTGTTCCGGCGGGGCTGGAAGTGCCTCCGCTGTGGGCATGACTGGATCCCGAAGATGGCCGGCAAGCCCCGCACGTGTCCCAAGTGTAAGTCGCCGTACTGGGACTTGCCGCCGCGTCCGCACAAGAAATCCTAGGCTGACAGCATCGCTTCCAGCTCCGCGAGATGCTTGTCGAGCGCTTCCTGCTGGCTCATCCCCGCGTGGTAGTCGTACTGGGTCCGCGTAATCCAGACCGGGTACTGGTCATCGAGCGCGCGACCGTGCGCGGCGTACTTCTCCATGACGGCCGGCCGCACGGTGTTGGTGATCCAGGGTTCATCGTAGAGCGGCAGCGGCATCTCGGGTTCTCCTCCGCCGATCGCCTTCATGGCGGCGGCACATTCCGGCATCTGCGGCAGCTCCTGGCAATAGCGCAGCTCGCGCCAGCCGTTGTAGTACTCCGTCGGGAGATGCCCGTTCCACACGCACCACTCCGAGTGGCCGACGTAGAGCGCCCACCCCGCGCTGATGGTGTTGGTGAAGTCCTTCGCGACTTGATCGCCGGTGGTATTCATGCCGCCGGCGGAACTGCCCGGGCCGGGCGGCTCGTTGTTGATCTTCGGCAGCTTCGGGTAGAAGGCGTTGTACGCGCTCGGCAGTGCCCACTTACCTTCGGGCGTCGACGGGTCCACGCCCCGCATGGTGTGAATGGTGATTTCATTCGCCCCGGCGCCGTCGCCGCCGTACAGCTCATCGAAGGACGCCTCCATCACTTCGTTGGTGGGCATCGGCCCGCTGCCCCCGTGCGCGGCATCCGGCGAGGACAGCGACAGGCGGAACCCCGGCGGCAACTTCGATCGCAAGTCGCGGCCGGCGTTGCGGACTTCCTCCGGCTCCCAACGGTTCACCTTGAATTCGTTCATCATCTCGAACGACCGGATCGCCTCCCAGCGGCCCTGCGAGGCCGAGACGATCCGGTCGTGGAAGCGCCGGCGATCGTCCTCGGTCGGGGTCTGGTTCCGCCCGCCGTAGACGGTGGCGTGCAGCTGCCAGCCGAGGTCGCCCGCCACGTCGAGCATCTTTTTGTAGCGGTTCTCCCAGTCTTCGCCAATGAACACGCCGGCATCGCGCCAGCAATCGGGCTGGCCGTGCGATTCGCCTTCCACCGCCAGCATCACGCGGATCACCTTCGGGCCGATGTTGGCGCGCACCCACTCGCGATTCTGTTTCTCTTCGTCGGGCCATTCGGCGAGCGCCGTTTGCCAGCAGAACCACCCGAAGGCCAGATCGCACACGCCGATCGGCCCGGCGTCGGTGGGCGTCCCGCTGTCGAAGATCGGCCAGCTCGAGATATCGATCCACGTGTTCGACGGGCGCCACTCATGTTCCGCGGCCGGCACCCAGCACGGCCCGCCGACGAAGTCGGGATGGCCCGCGGCCGACGTGATGACGTCGCAGCGATCGCCTTGCGGCACGGCGACGTAATCGAAGGACGTGCGGACGCCATTGGGGAAGGTGACGCCGTTCTCGCCTTCATTCTTGGAGAGCAGCCCCCAGCGTTCGCCGGCCGGCAGCGCCGCCACCAGCCGCTGCAGGAATTCGCCGCACGCCGCGGCGGTGTTGTGCTTCAACAAGTGCGGGTACGCCGCGTTGACCGACTCGACGACACTGACGTAATTCGGGACGGCCATGATGCGATTCCCTTTCCCCGTGTAGACTCTTGCCACCTATGCTGACCTTGCTCATCGCGTTCGCCGTCGCCCTGCTGATCGCCGTCGGCGTCCTCGCCCTCGCCCTCGCGCGCGCCCGCCGCGACGGCCCCGAAGGCGCCGGCCCCGGGGCGTTCCGCCCGCGCTAGACGGTGTAGGCCCCGCTGAAGATCAGCGTCGTCGTATCCGTGCAGTGTGCCGGCGTCAGATTCCCCGTCGCCACGGCCGCCGCCGCCGTGTAGACCAGATAGGCCGACGTCCCCTGCACATAGGCGCCGATATGCACGACCGGCGTACCCAGCGCCGCAAAATACGCAATCTGAATCGTGCCGGGGCCGGCCGACGCGACGGGGAGATTGCCGATCGCCAGCGCGCCGCCGCTCAACGTCCCTTTCGCGGTCAGCGTAATCGTGCCGCTCACCAGCAGTTGATTGCCGATCCGCGTCCAATAGCCCGTGCGCGTCCCGTACGTCTGCCCGGTGACCCCGGCGTCCCCTTGTAGCGTCGGCAGCCACGTCCCCGACGTGATGCCGCCGGCCCCGGCGTCGGCCGCGTCGATCTGGTTGTAGAGTTCCGTTTTCCAGGCGTTGTTGATGATCGTCCCGGTGGTCCCGCTGCCGTCGTCGTCCACCATCGCCGTGCGTGTGATCGCCATCTGCTCTCCCCTTAGCCGGTCGGATCGGTGCGTGTCCCCAGCCGGCGCAACAAGTCCTCGAACGTGACGCGGATCGCCGACGCCTCCACCTCGACGATCGGCAACAGCGACGGCGTAAAGTCGCGGATCGTCACCGCCTGGATCGTGAATTGCGCCGACAGTTCGTAGGGCGGCGCCAGCAAGTTCACCGTGACCGTGCGGCCCGAGCGCGCATTCAGATCGCGACAGCGGTAGCGGATCCGAATCTGCAGGTCACGCCGTTGCGCCAGGTGGGCGGCCCCGCGGGCGCGGGCCTCGGTCGCCGACAGCCGGCGATCCTGGATGACGTCCTCGATGATCCCGCTGTGGACGCCGGCCGTGGCGGACGTGAACAGCAGCGCCGCCGCCGCTTGCGCCGCCAGATCGTCGACGGTGATCCAGACGTTGACGTCGTCGCCCTTCGGAATCGGATACAGGATCGCCCCCGCTTCGCCGATCGTCGGCACGCCGAGCAGCATGGGCGCGGCAGTCACCGTCGAGTTATACGCAATGGTCGCGACGATCGCGCCCGGCCCCGTCGAGGGGATGCCGGTGAGCGCGTTCCCCGTGGTGCCGCTGTAGCGCACGACTTGCTGCCCGTTGCCAATGACGGCCCAGCCGCCGGCGGCGCGGAAGGCGACGGCACTCGCCACGATGATCGTGGACGAGCCGGCCGTCACCTGCCCGGGCGGCTGCGTGAGGCCGGAGAGGTCGCTACTCGCGGGGCCGGCCCCGAGCGCGCCATCGGCCAGCGCGTCGAGGTAGCTCGTCGTCGCGTTGTCGGCGATCGTGGTCAGCAGCTGCAGCGCCCCGGCGCCGGCCGCCGTGCGGTAGACCTTGCGCGCCGTCACGGCCGACGCGCCAATCGGGATCGCCGACAGCTGCACCCGGTTCGCGAGCGCCGTCGCCGTCTCGAGCGGTTCCGCGCCGAGGCTGGCATCCGGCGTCGTGTCCGTGTACGTCGTCGTCGTGTTGTCCGCGATCGTGCCGACGAGCTTGTACGGCGTGACGACGTTGGCCGGTGTGCGGTAGATCCGCCGGCCGGTGACATCCGGCCCGCCGATCGGGACATTCCCGAGCGGCACGGTCGCCGCAGCCGACGTGTTCACCGTGGGCGGCGCCACCCCGAGCGAGGCCGTGGGCGTCGTGTCGGTGTAGCTCGTCGTCGTGTTGTTGTTCAGCGTCGTCACGAGGCGATACCCGAGGCCGTTGGTGCGGTACAGGGAGCGCTTATTCACGCCGGCCGGCCCGGTCGGGATCTGCGTGACGGGGATCGCGTTCGTCGTCGAGCCGCCGCCGGGCGTCGGGTTCGCCGCAATCGATCCGCTGGCGGTGACGTCGAGCACGCTGGTGGTCGTGTTGTTGTTGATCGTGAGCACGCGCCGAAACGCCCCGCCCCCGGTCTGCCGGTACAGGTAGCGCCGGAGCACGCCCGCCGGCCCCGTCGGCACGGTGACGGGGATCGCGTTGGTGGTCACGGTCGCCGTGTTCGACGCGGGCGGTGCCACGTGGCTAATGATCGTGGCGTCGGCGATGAGGTCGCCGTATTGGGTACTGCCGGCGCCGGGGTTGTTCGCCAGCGAGGTCAGCAGGCGAAAGCTCGCGACGTTGGCGACTTGCGTCGTGCGATTGCGGCGGTACAGGTGCGCCCACGTCACCGCGGCCGCGCTCGAGTAGGGGACGGTCACCGTGATCGTCGAGGACTTGCCGCCGCCGAGATTCGAGAGCAGCGCGTTCACCTGTTCGGACGCGGCGACCACGGTCGTTTCCAGGCTGTGATCGCTGGCCGACGCCGCCACCGAATAGGTGACCGCGTAGTCGTACGCGTTCATGATCGTCAAGTCGCCCTGACCGTTGTTCGGGCCATTGGAAATCGGCCCCGGGGCGCCCGCATTGCCGATACTCGTCGAGCCCGTGGCGACGCCGCCGGAGGCCGGCCCCGCGGTCGACTCCCCGTTGCTGGTTTCGTGCGTGTGCAGGTAGGCGAACAGCCCCGGCTCGATGGCGCCGCCGCTGGTGGGCGTCCCGGGCGTGGGCGGCGTGGTCGGAATCGGCGCGAGCGATTGCTGCACCAGCGTGACGACGTTCGACTGCGGGCCGATCGTCGACTGGCCCGACGGCGTGCCAAACGTCACGGCGTACGCATACGAGCCAGGCTCAATCGTGCCGCCGAACGTCGGCGCCGTCGGCAGCGGGGCGGCGAGCACGTCCACGCCCGACGCCACGGCCATCCCCACGCCGGGACTGATGGTCGTTTCGCCGGTCGCCGTCAGGAACGTGACGACGTAGGCATGCCAGCCCGCGTCTGGCCCCGGCCCGGCCTGCAGCGGCCCGACGGTGGGCGCGGTGGGCGGCGCCGCAATCACCCCGACGAGCACGGGCGTGCGCGGCCCGACCAGCGATTCCCCGCTGGCCGTGACGAAGGCCACGGCGTAGTCGTGCCAGCCGGGCGTGACGCCGGCCCCGCCGATGGCCTGGGCGCTGAGCACGGTCGACGGCGCCGCGCCCGGCCCGACGAGCGACCCGCCGCCGCCGAGCGATCGGCCGGTGTAGCGGATCCGCTGCGGGCCGGACTTCACCACGCCGCCGAGTTCTTCGTACCAGCTGGCCGTGACGACGGGTAGCAACGTCTCACCCGGCACGACGTCGGCGTGCGCAATCGACCCGCCGCCCTCGACGTAGACGCGCGTGACGAGCTGACTGCCGTCGGTGTCGACGACGAGGTCGGTCAGCGTCGGATGCACGGGATTCAGCTCCGACGGATCGGTCACGGGTTCCGGGTCGCGATCCGTCCAGAGATGCACCGCGCGGTGGTAGTCGACGTACCAGTACCCGCCCAGCCGGTTCGCGAGCGCCGTCAGCGCTTGCGGGGCATCGTGGTCGGTCACGGTGAATTCCGCCAGCGTCGGCAGCGCCGGGGCGATCCAGGCGCCCGAGAACCCGGGCGCCCCCAGCGCGAGAATATCCGCGGCGATCGTGGTGGCGGACACGTTCTGCCAGCGGCGCGAGAACACGCGCTGCCGGAGCGCAAAGGTCCAGTCGATCGCGTGGACGTCGAACACGGCCAGCAGCGGCGATCCCAAGTAGCTATGCGAGACGTCGAGCACTTGCCCGGCGAACAGCCGATCCAAACTGTTCTTGCTGCCCATCGTCACGACGACGTCTTGCCCCACCTTGGGGACAGCGCCCCGCACGCGGAAGGTGGCGCGGTTGGGCGCCTCGTTGAGCGCGTCGGTGATGGTGAGATTCCCGACGACTTTCGCGCCCGTCGTGGGCGCGGTGCCGACGTGGTCGCCGCCAATGGAGATGAACCCGCCCGGGCCGTGATAGTTGGAACGGGTGGCGGCACTGCGCGCGATGTTCGACAGGGCATAGAGCGGGACTTTCCACCCGACGGACAGCGGCCAGCCGGAGCGCCCGGCGCCCGATCGCAACACCCCGGCGCGGGCCGGCGTGATCGCGTGCTGGGTGCCGGTGAGCGCCACGGCCTACGCTCGCACTCCCGACGAACGCCAGTCGGCGGCGAGCGCGTCTTTGACGACGGCGGCGATCGCTTGCTTGTCGCCGGCGACGGTGTTCACCGTCACGCTTTGATTGACCGTCGTGCCGCCGCTCGTGGCGCTGCCGCCCATCATCCAGGCGTTCGCCGTGCCGGCGTGCGGACTATCCCAGTCGTACCCGTGCTGCGCTTGCCACGCGGTCGGGTTCGTTTGCATCAAGTTCCACTCAGACTCCGACATCGTGTCGGGCTTGACCGGCTTGCCGATCGTGCCGGTCATGGTCCCTTGTCCCTTGCGGACCAGTTCCATCGCCGCCGACCAGGACAACGCCGCCGTCTGCACGGTGGCCGCGGCGGTCTCCACGGTTTCCGCGGCGAAGCGGACATCGGCCGACATATCGATCGCCGCTTTGGACGTGGCCTCGAGCGCCTTCGTCGTGGTCTCCAGCGGTGGCAGCGTCTTCGTCATGCCCATCGCGAGGTACGCGTACGGGTCCGTGTTCTTAATGGCGCGCGACCACGTATCCATGTCCTCGAGCGCTTTGGCCTGCGAGTAGAGCGCGACGACGGCCTCCCCGGTGCCGAGCACGAGGCCGGTGTTCGCCTCGGTCACGGCGGCGATGCCCTTGGCCGCCGCGCCCGCCTCGGTCGCAACGGCGGTATGCGACGCCGCCGCCTCCCGCAGCGCCGTCTTCGCCGTCCCGGTCCACGTGAGAAATTCACTGCTCCCACTCACGAGATCCTGATGGGACTTCAGCGTGTTATAGGCTTCGTCTTTCCAGCCCTTGAAGGTGTCCGAGACGGTCTTCGCGTTGGCCGCCAGCCCGACAAACTGCCCGCCGATGCCCGGGACCTTCGTCGCCGTTTCCGCCAGGAACAGATTGATGTCGGCCAGCCGCCCGCCCATATCGGCCAGGGCGAACAACACGGCATCCACGGGGACGAGCAGCGCCGCCAGCCCGCGCACGCCGTATTCCCCCAACGTGATCAGGTCCGCGGCAAATTCCAGCGTCCAGCGGGCGCCCGTCTCGATCAGGCGGGCGATCCGCTCGACGGCCTGTTCCTTCGTGGTGCCAAACGCGGTGAGCAGGGACGTCCCGAGCGAGTCGAGCATGCGCTGCAAGACGCCGGATTCGCGGAGCGCGTCGCTGATACTCGCCTTGAAGGCGTCGAATTGTTTCGAGGCGCCGAGCGCGGCATCGACGACGCCCCACAGTTGCTCCCCGAGCGCCTTGACGGCATCGAACGCCAGCGAAAACAGCGCCGACGCCGCGTTCGCCGCAAACGTGCCGATCGCCACGTCCAGCGCGGCATACGCCTTCTCGGTTTGTTTGGCCGATCCCTCGACGTCGCCCGTGGCCTTGACGACGTTGCCGAGCGCCGCCACCGCCTCGGTGATGTCGGCGGCGACCTTAATGATCATCCCGGGATTGATGCCCGCCATATCAGCCTCCGAACCCGGTGACCTGGATGGACTCCGCCACGGCGTCCTGCATGCGGCGTTGATGGCCCGGCTGTTCCAGCGCGGCCGACGCGTACATGAACGGGCGCTTCGTCATGTAGCGCGTGCCAAACTCCAACCAAAAGCCCACGTTCGGCCGGCCGGCGCGGATCGCGAGCACGACATAGCCAGTCCCGTCGCGGGACTCTTCGTAATGAATGCCGGAGGCCAGCGCCCCGGTGCGGCGGGCGACGCGCCCTTGCGCTTCGCGGACGATCGCCGCGGCCGACACTTCCGCCGCCGCTTTCGTGCGCGCTGCCAGATCGCGCTCCAGCTGCACGAGGCCGGCCTCAAACGCGGACGTGTCGAGTTCAATCCTGAGCATCAGCCCGCCGTTCTCGCACCAGGGCGAAATCGTGTTCGATGACGAGGTCGGTGAGCGGCGGCTCATGCGTCTTCTGGCCGCGGGCGTCGTACGCCGCCTTCGCGCGGGCATACGCAAGACACTGCAAAATCTCAGTGATCAGGCCATACGGCAGGGTGTCTAACTCGCGGATGGCCGCCGACGGCAGACAGTGGAATTCCTGGCAGATGCGCCCGATGACGAACTCCAGCGGGGCCGGGCCGTCGTCGTCGAGCGCCCGGTGCAACATCAGGAGCCGGTTTTTTTTTCCGCGTCGCCGTTCGGCAGCGTCAGATCCAGAATGGCGTGAAACAGGAAATCGGTCGCCTGTTCGTCCAGGTCGTCGAGCGTCGCCGGCGTCACTGCTTCGCTGTATGTCCACGCCTTCACGCCTTTCGCGAGCACCGTCGGTCGGTCGTAATCCCGCGTCCGATCCGGCGATGGCTCGGCAGCGCCGATGGCCTCGCGAGCGGACGCCAGCTCGCGCCCGAAGGCCGCCCCGCCCATGCGCTTTACATAGTCGATCGACTCCACCGACTTCGCTTGGCGGGCCGCGGCCAGCGCCTTGCCGCTCAACTTCTGAATCGTCACTTCGTGCGGCGCATCGAACGGCAGCGGCACGACGCGCGTGATGTAGGACGCGAAGATCCCCATCTACGTCCAGACGCCGGCGCCCGTCGGCTGCACCGTCGCGGTGTATTCCGTGAGCGCGGCATTTTTCGCCGCGACTTCGTAATCCACCAGCCGCGTCTCGACGGTGAATTTCTTGCCGTCGCCGTACGTGACTTCCAGCGTGCGCGTCGCCGCGGACGGCTGACAGTCGGCGGTGGACGGCATAAACACGACATGCGGCCCCGTCGCGGCGGTGGTATCGAACAGCCCCTTGATGGCGATCGCCGGCATCCGGCGCATCCCGGTCGGGGTGTGCTCGAACCACGGATCGCCGAAACTGTGCGTCTCTTGCGAGAGGTTTTCGATCTTCACGCCGCCGAGTTCGCGCACGTGTTGCGTGACGTCCGACAGCGTGCCGCCGGGCGCGGCGTCGTATTGAATGACGACATCGACCGATCCATATTTGCCAGGCATGAGCGTCCCTTTCCTTAGCTGCGAAACAGGCCGGCCGCGACGCGGACCGTCCCCGTCCCCGTGACCGTGCCGACAAATCGAACATGCCGCTGGATCGTGCCGGCGACGGTGACCGCTTGGTGATTCGGCGCCGTGGTGACATTCACGAACGTCGCAATGTCGGTCCAGGCGGAGGCGTCCGGCGAATGCTGCAGCTTGCCGACGAACCCGGTGATCCCGGTGAGCGCCGTCACTTGCTGCGACGCGGTGCCGCCGGCCGCGGTCGAGGCGCCGTTGTCGACGGATGCGCTCGTCCACGTCGCCGTTTTGTCCGCGGCCGGCTGAATGACAGCGCCGCCCGCCACGAGCGCGCCGCTGATTTCATACGTGACGTTGGCCTTCGTCAGCCCGCCGAGCACGGCGAGGACTTCATAGCCGGTGGTCAGCGTGCCGGTGGCTTGGAACAGCGTGACGCCATCCGGCGACCAGACTAGCGCGCGCGCGGGCAGCGGCATCGGCGACAGCAGCGCGTGCAGCCCGCCGAGCGTCGTATCGAAGTACGCGCCGTCTTGCGTGACGGTCGCGCGGCGGATCCCGGGCGGGGTCCAATCGAACCAGCTGTCGCCCAGCCCCGTGGTGTCTTCTTGCAGCGCGTCGATCTTCCAGCTGAAGCCTTTGGGCTTCGCGCCGAGCAGGCTCGTCCCGTTGAGGGTCAGTTGCGTAAATTGCGCCGATCCCGCCTTAGGCATGGTCCCGTCCTGTTACCGTGTCCTCCGCGAATTCATGGCCGCACTTGCCGCACACGTCATGGGGCCGGCCGAAGCCACTCGACGACACGCGCGTCGCCGGGGCGGCGTAACACTTCGGGCAGTGATCGTTGTGGCGGCGCACGGCCTGCCCGCGGGCATCGACGAGGCGATCGGCCGGATCCGGCGGGCGCTCGTCGGCGGTCATGCGGCCTCCTGCAGATAGATCCGGGACTCCGCCACCAGCTCGCGCACGGGGACGTTGTTCAAGAGTTCAAAGGGCAGCGTGATCGTGGCGTCGTGCGGCGCGTACGCCGAGAGCCAGCCGGCGACGGGCAGCGCCCCGGATTTTTCCGCGGCGCGCAACAGCCGGATCGCTTCCTGGACGATCGCTTGCGCTTCGTGCATGCCGGGTTCCGTGCTGAACACGTGGACGCGCAGATCGATTTCGAGCAGCCACGGCCCCGGCCCCAGGCCGCCGGCCATGCGTTCGGCGGCGAGTTCGTACCACACGAAGGGGAACGACTGCGCGCCCTCGGTAATGACCGGCTGATCCACGACGCGCTTGGCGCCGGCGCCAATGGGCGGCGGGGCGGTGAGGGACGGCACGTTCAGCACCTTGAACACGGCATCAGCGACGGCATCGAGCGCGGAGTCGGCCATTACTCCAGCTCCCCGCATTCGAGCACCAGGAAGCGGTGCGCGTAGGCCGGCTCCGGGTGCGGGAACACGCCGAAGATTTCCAGCTCCCGCGGCGCGGTTTCCTGATAGCGCGTCCAGTGGAGAATCATGTGCGGCTCGAGGCCGGGCCGGTAATGGATCACCGCGCGATAGATCACCGTGGCCGCGGCGGCCCCGCCCACGGCCTGCCGCTCCGAGGCGTTGAGCGGCTCGATGTACGCGAACGCGGACCCCGCGGGATACCAGTCGTCGGGTTGGCCGCCCTGGCTATCACTCTTGAAGGTGACCGTGATCGTGCCGGTCGCCGGCGAGGCCAATCCGGCCGGCACGGCGTACGAGAACTGCGTGGCGCTGGTGACGGTGACTTGCCCGGACGTTGTGTTGTACCCGAGCGGCAGCGCCCCCCGCACGGCGGCGTAATCGCCCGACGTCAGCCCGTGCGGCGTGCCGGTGACGGCGGAGGCCACGGTACCCAGCGCGGTGAGCGTGGTCACGGGGATCGCCGGCGGCGTCGTCGACAGGAAGTCCACGGGTTCGGTGAGCCGGCCGATCGGGAGCGTCGTCGCCATCTACGCCACCGCCACCTGATGCCAGCGCAGCAACTTGCCGCGGACGGCGGGCGAGGGGAACCCGTCCCACGGCGACGGCGTGCGGCTGGCCCCGCGGTCCGTGTCGCCGCGATCGGTGTAGAGGTCGGTCAGCACGTCGAGGATCGCCGAACGCACTTCGAGCGGCACGGTCGCCGACGTCCAGGGGTCGATTGGCGCCTTCGTGCAGTACGCCAGCACCAGCGCTTCGGCCTCGTCGAGCTTGTCCTGCACGAACACGTCTTGCGCGCTGTGCGTGATCGACAGTTGCGCTTTCGCTTGCTCCAGGGTGACCAGCGCCATTACGCCGGCACCTCGTCCGCGTCCTCGACACGCGCTGGCGGCACGGCCGAGGGAGTGACCGGCGCGGAAGGCGTCGCCGCCGGCGTCGCCCGATCCCGTGCCGCCAGCGCTTTCAAGCTGTAGTTCTGCTGCTGCATGTACGCCGAGTCGCCACCGGCGATCGGGCCGTAGCCGTAGTACTTGCGCCGCGCCTCGTTGGGCGTCAGTGCCGCCGAGCCGATCGCATCGGCCGCCGCCTTCGTGCGCGTCGCCGTGTCCATCCAATACAGGTCGTCGATGTTGAATTCCGTGCCGAGCGGGCGGGCCAGCTCCAGGCCCTCGTCGAGCGACAGTTCGATCGCCGTCATCAGCGCCTGCAGGCACTGCGAGTAGAACTGCTGCACCAGCTGTTCGCTGTTGCCGTAGGGCGCCGCGTGCGAACTATCCACGAGCGCGGCCGGCACCTTGAACACGCCGCAGATCGTGTTCGTCGTCCACCCCAATTGTTCGACGAGCTGCGAATCGACGGCGGAGGCCCCGGCCGGCGCATAGGTCACGCCGCCGGAGAGGATCGCAATCTTGCCGGTGTTCGTCCCGCCGTGCTTGGTGTACCAGTTGGCCGCCAGCGCGTCCGCGTCCGCCTGTTCGATGGCCGCCGGCACGGTCAGCACGCCCGACGGCCGGCTCCCGTTCGCGAAGAACGCCGCGCCGCTATCGGAGATGCTGAGTGCCTGGGTCGCCGCCGTCGCGCACGCATAGATCGGCGAGACGCCGATCATCTGGTGAAACAGCGGCACCATGAGGTCGTGAATCACTTCGCGGGCCGGCAGTACCCAGCGATCCGTCCCGCTCTGCTCGACCGTCAGGCCGGCCAGCTCGTGGCGCTGCAGCTCGTAATAGATGGCCCCGTCGGGCGCGATGAGCGGCGTCACCTTCGCCGGGTCCAGGGGATAGAGCGCGACGACGACGCCGCGCTGATCGCGCTGCTTGAGAATGAAGGCGTTCCCGTGGAGCAACTTGGACGCCAGCCACGCCTCGATAAATTTCTGCGTCGTCTGGTAGCGGTTCGGCTTCCGCAAGACGGGCGAATAGGCCGGATTGGCCGTCGGCACCCACACGTCGGGGTCCGTCTCTTCGACGAGGCGCAGCTGGCACTTGCCGATCGTTTCCGCGATCAGGGTGGCGCAGCTGTAGATCGTCGGGTTGCGGATCGCACTGTCGGCCGGCAGATCGGCGTTGTGCTGCCACGCCCCGCTATACGGTTCGCGGACGGTGGGCCACCAACTGCGCCGGGACGGCACCGGCGAGAGCCCCGCCGGGGCCTTCCCGATCTGCAGTTCGTAGCCGGCCAGGGCGACTTTCATCGCCGCTTAACCGTTGCCGCCGTTGCCCTTTTTCGCCGGGGCCGACGCCGGGTCCGCCATCAGCAGCTGCCCGCCCGGGATCGTGTAGGTCGCGCCGCTCACGTACCGCGCCGCGCCGCCGATCGCCTTCAACCAGGTCACGAACCATTCGGCCCGGAGGCCGACACAGTTGTTTTGCCAGAGCGACACAAACACCGTGGTCGCATCGGCCGGATCCATCGGGGCATCGTTCATCTGCAACGACGCTTCGCGGCTGACATCAATGGTCACGCCGCCGTCGTCGGCATACAGCACGTACTCCGGGATCAGGCCCACGATCGTCGAGCCCGCCGCGCCGCTCGTGACCACGCGAATCCCGTTGACGTCGCCGCCGCTGGCGTTCAGGTTCGGGAACAGCGGCGCACCGGCCGCGTTCTTCTGGAACGACAGCACCAGCGCATTGTTGGGCGACATGATGTAGGTGAGGTTCTGGATCGGCAGGTTGATCGTCGTGAACGCGGAGGCCAGGGCGACGAGGTCGCCGAGCGGCCCCGTCGACGTGATCGCCGACGTGCCATTCGTGATCGACGCGGGCGAGACGTTCGCTACGGCGGCTTTCGCCGGGTCGATGAACGCCGCATCGACGAACGCCGTGATCCCCGCGATCATGTCGGCGCGCACGATGGTCTCCGCCGACGGACTCGACAGCCGCGCGAGTTCTTCGGTGATGACGATGATCCCGGCCGTCTTGTGGTACGGCACCGTCAGCGACGTAAACGCCAGCTTCGTCACCGGCTTGGGTTTCTGTTCCCCCACCCAGCCGTAGGTGCCGCCCACGGACTGCGCCGGTACTTTCGTATTGAACGGCACCTTGCGCAGGCCGGTGATCTTGCCGATCGCCGTGGCGGGCCGTAGCAGTTCGACAAATTCATCAACCACGCGCGGCTGCATCAACGGCCCGGCCCAGGTCGCGTCCGTCGTCGTGCCGGGCGCCACGGCGGCCTTGAGGAACAGGGCGACTTCCGGCATATCCGGCCAGCGCTGCTCCGCGTACATCGCCGCTTCGTGGTCGTTGCCATGCTTGACCACACGCGCACACGCGGCGCGAATGAACGCGGTGCCGGGCGGCGTCGTGGGCGTCACGCGGATCGCGCTGTACGCCTTGGGCGTGATGGCCGGCGAGGGCGTGACGAGCGGCACGGCCGCGGCCTTGTTGAGTTCGGCGGCGGCCTTGAGGCGGGTCACCTGCCCATCGATCCCGGCGACCTTGCCGGCGAGTTCGTCGTACTCCGCTTGCTGAATTTCGGTCAGCGTCGACGTCGGCGAGAACATCTCGGTCATGCGGGCCGCCAGCGGGGCGCGCTCGTTCGTCCAGTGCGTGATCTGTTCGTGAATGGTCGCCATAGGTTTCGTGTCCTGCTGGGGAGCTGCCGCTTTGAAGTTGGTGATCGTCGCGCCCGGGTTGGCCGGCACGGTCACGAGGGAGAGTTCGAGGAATTCCGTCGCACCGAAGTTCATCCCGCCGAAGGTGTTGGGCGTCATCGATTCGCGGATCGCGCGATAGCCCGGCGAGACGCTTTTGAGCAGCCGCGCCTTGATGGCCTGCCAGGCGCCGTCCACGCGATCCTTGAGTGGCCCCGGATCGGTAATCCGCGGCAGCGTCGCGGTGAACGGAATCCCGTCGGCCGTGGCCGTGCCGAACGTCACCTCGCCCACGGGCAGCGTCGTATCGTGCGCGAGCAGCAGCGGGACAGGATTGGTGAACGTCGCGCCCAGCGGGTTGATGACATCGCCGGAGCGATCGGGGCGCGGGGTCGACGCGACGCCGGCAATGATCCGCTGATCGTCGTCGACGGCTTTAATCTCGAAATCGGTGAGCGCGCCAGTGTGGTCCGTCTGCACGGAGGGACACGCTACCGGAGGCCCGGTGGGCGGCGTGAGCGTCTATCGGGAAATGTCCGGATCCGGCGGCGACGGCGCGCGCCGCAGCGTGTAGCGGATCCACTCCGGCAGGGTCATCCGGTGCCGCCGCGCGTCGGCGTACGCCTTGTCGTAGAGCGCCGTCGGCAGGGTGATATGCGTATAGACGGACGCCGCCGGCCGATTGGACGGGTCCACGGGCGGGCGGCCTTTCGGGGACGTCATACGGGCGGGCCTCCATACGAGAAGACGCGGTACGTGGGCGGCGGCGTCGCGTGCCGCTCCATCATGTCGATCGCGAGAATCAGCGCCACCACGCCGTCAATGCGCTGCGTCGACAGGCGCTTCGACGGCTTCAGGTTGCCGGCGGCGTCGCTTTCCACCGCCACGTTCGACACGTTCCACGACAGGACGGGATCGCCGTCGTGGCGCAGCTGCCGCCCGAGAATGGCCTTTTCGAGCGACTTCGTCGGCGACGACAACGCGGCGAACCCTTGCCGGATGGGCAGGCAGGTGAACCCGTCTTGCGCCTTCAGCCGTTCGACGAGGTCGGTGGCATTCCAGGGGTCGTAGCCGATGGCGTGGACGTCGTAGCGGTCATCCCATTCGCGGAGCGTCGCCCGGATGGCCTCGTAGTCAATCACATTGCCCGGGGTGAGCGTCAAGCGCCCGTCCGCGGCCCAGCGGTCGTAGGGGACGCGGTCGCGCCGCATACGGTCCTGCAGGCCGTCGGCGGGGAGGAAAAAGTGACAGGTGAGGTCATACCCGTCGCCGCCCGGGAACACGGCACAGAGCGCCGTGAGGTCGGTCGTGGTCGACAAGTCCATCCCGACATAGCAGCGTCGGCCCTCGAGGGATGCGCGGGGCGCATAACAGGCTTCCCACGCGGGCAGTTGAATCCAGCGCGCGTCTTGTTCGGTCCACTGATTCAAATACAACCTTCTAAACACGTTCTCTTGCGCCGGGATCGCTTGCGCCCGCTTCGCCGCGATCCGCATGTCCTCGAGCGACCGGAAATCACCCAGCGCCGGGTTCGCCTTGCGCCAGACGGCCTCCTTGCGCCAGTCGGCGTCGGCCGGCGCCTCGTAGATGACCGGCAGGAAGGACGGATCGAGGTCCGGGTTCTCCGCGACGCGCTTCCCGTGGCTGTACAGTTCCCACAGGATCGAGTGCCGGTCGTAGCCGGCCGTCGAGATGACCAGCATCAGCGGATTCTCGCGGGCGCCCATCGACGTCGACAGCACGTCGTAGAGCTCGCGCGTCGGGGCGGCGTGGAGCTCGTCGTACACCACCATCGAGGCATTGAACCCGTGCTTGCTGTACGCCTCCGCGCTGATCGCCCGGTAGAACGATCCCGACGGGCGATGCACGATCCGCTTCTGCGAATCGACGATGTCGCACTGCGCGAGCAGGTACGGCTCCTGGCGGATCATCTGCGCGGCGACGGCGAAGCAGAGGCCCGCCTGATCCTTGTCGGCCGCGGCACTGTAGACTTCGGCGCCTTTCTCGCCGTCGCCGAGCAGGCCATAGAGCGCGATCGCCGCGGCCAGCTCCGTCTTGCCGTTCTTGCGCGGCAGCATCAGCAGCGCCGTCCGGTACTGCCGCCGGCCGTCACGCCGCACGCGGAACAGCTTCCGCACGATCCGCTCTTGCCACGGGCGCATCGCGAACGACTGGCCCGCAAAGGCGCCTTTCGTGTGCGACAGGTTATTGATGAATTGGACGGCGCGCGGCGTCATGCCGTGAATTCCAGCGGCAAAACACCTTGCCGCAAACGCTTCGCGGCTATCTCACAGTACCGCTCGTCGATTTCGACCCCGATCGCCCTGCGACCTAATCGCTTCGCGGCAATCAGGGTAGTACCGGAACCCATGAAGGGATCGCCGATTATTCCGTCTGGACACTCATGGATGAGTCGACAGATCAGCGCCAGCGGCTTTGTGTGTGGATGCCCGGTTTCTGCCGTCGTGGCTGACATGCCGCCGTGACTTTCCAGGACGCTACTCCAGCGAACGGTCCGTAGCGGCCATGCGCCGATGAGGAAGACAGGTTCGGTATCGCGTCGAAAGCCTGTCACCGAACCGACAACGCCAGCATCAGATGGCTTGCGCCACACCAGCACTTGTTTCAGCGCCGCCGGAAACGCGGCATAGAACGAGCCGAACACGATCGCCGGCTTACCGGCCACCAGCGCCAGGGCTTCATCTCTGACCGTCGTATCGGCGTCGCCCAGGATGCCGGTGTGTGCCTTGCTATTTCGAGCATTGTTGACGCCCCGCCGCCACGCGATCCCATATGGCGGATCCGTGACAATCACATCGGCCGCCGTCCAGGGCAATAGCTCGCGGCAATCGCCGTGGTAGATCACGATCCCGCCCTGCTGGTAGTACGGCGTCATGGACGTTTGGACAGTTCCCGCAGCGCGATGCAGATCAGCACGATCAGCGCGGCCAGCGCGATCAGCGCGGTCACCGCGCGCCGATCACCCCATCCCACTTGTTGTCGGGTTCCGCGGCTTTCGGCACGGTGATCCGCGCGCGCGACACCGGCTCGAGGCCAAAGAGCGCGTAATACGGCCGGATCATGGGCGCGAAATCCTTCTCGAGCTTCATCGCCAGTTCCCACTCGCCCACCGTCTTCAGGGCGCTGGCGCGGGCGAGAGACGCCTGCAATTCGCACAACGTCTGGAAGGGGCGCAGATCGGCCGGTGTCAGCGTCCCCATGTAGAGGCA
>Ga0184611_1000040_pt1 | contig 23780 bp, 34 predicted proteins | sample PLM3_5_coex_FD_133162 | JGI IMG/M metagenome (GOLD analysis project Ga0184611, IMG submission 133162) | Groundwater sediment microbial communities from an aquifer in East River, Colorado, USA - PLM3_5_coex | ecosystem: Environmental > Terrestrial > Soil > Riparian zone | place: USA: East River...
AGGCCAACGCGAACGCCGTGAAATATCTCACCGCGACGGCATGGCCCGCGCCCACGGGCGCGAGCGCGATGGGCGAGGCCGCGGCGCCGCCGCTCCGTAACGGCGGAAAGTAGGGCGCGCCCGTGCGCGTGCTCGGCTACGAGCTGTCGCTCTCGAAGGTGGCGAGCGCCGCGCCGGTGTCGACGGGGCGTGACGGCTGGTGGCCGATCATCCGCGAGCCGTATACCGGCGCGTGGCAGCGCAACGAGTCGATCACGGCGCAAGCGGCGTTGGGTAATCCCAGCGTCTTCGGCTGCGTCTCGGCGATCAGCGCCGACATCGCCAAGATCGCGCCGCCGCTGCTGCTCGAGGCGGACGACGACGGGTTCTGGACCGAGACGACGAACTCGGCCTATACGCCCGTGTTGCGGACGCCGAACCGCTACCAGACCGCGCAACAATTCCATGAGCAAGTCGTGCTCGGGCTGCTGCTCCACGGCAACGCCTACCTGCTGAAAACCCGCGACGCGCGCGGCGTGGTTGATGCGCTCTACGCGCTCGACCCCGCGCGCGTCAAGGTGCTGGTCGCGCCCGACGGGAGCGTCTATTACGAGCTGCAACCCAACGACCTGGCGGGCATCGTCCCGGCCGACACGCCGATGATTGCGCCCGCGCGGGAGATCATCCACGTTCGTATCAACTGCTTTTTTCATCAACTGATGGGCGTCTCGCCGCTCTACGCCGTGGCGGGCGCGGTGTCGCAAGCGCAGGCCATCGAGTCGAGTAGTACCGGGTTTTTCGCGAATGGTGGCCGCTCGCCGTTTGCGCTCGTCGCGCCGACCAAGCTGGACCCGCTCTCAGCGGAACGGGTGAAAGACCAAGCGATCAAGTTCAAGTCGAGCGGCACGATGATCCTCGAACTCGGGATGCAAATCGTGCCGATGCCGACGTCGGCCGCCGACACGCAGTTGATCGCGCAACTCGGGTGGACCGAGGAAACGATCGCGAAGTGTTTCCGGTATCCGATCTCGTTGCTGAACTCGGCGAAGCAGCCGCCCTATGCGAATGCCGAGGCCTCGCAACTGCAATACAAGTCCTGCCTCGAGCCGTACATGGTCAGCATCGCGAACGGGCTGACCGCGGGCCTCGAGCTGCCGCTCTATCTGAAGGTCGAATTCGACGACACGCTCCTGAGTTGGATGGATACCGCGACCCGCACCAAGGCAGCGCAAACCGCGATCGTGTCCGGCATGTCGCCCAACGAAGTCCGGTACACGTACTACGGCCTCGGGCCGGTGCCGGGCGGCGAGCTGCCGTACTTGCAGCAACAGAATTGGCCGGTGTCGCAGCTCGCGGATCGCACCCCGTCGCCGGTCCCGCCGACCGAGGAAGCCATCGCCGCGACGGTCGGCGACCTGGCCGAGGAATCATGACGCTCGAGTTTTCGCGCGTCGTCATTACGACGCCCTTGGTGACGCTGGTCGAGGCGAAGCTACAGTTGCACATCACCGATGCCCTGCACGACACGGACGTGACGGCGCAGCGCGACGCCGCGCAGGATGCGATCGTCGCCTACCTGACGACGGCCGCCGACGCGACGTGGACCGACGTCACGGCGCCGCGGCCGGTCAAGCAGGCGATTAAGCTGCTGATGACGCACTACTACGAACATCGCGGCGACGCGATGGATCAGACCGACCCGGCCATCTGGCAGGCCGTCTATGCGCTGCTGTCGATGTACCGCGATCCGACGGTGGTGGCGTGACATGCGCGAGATTGGGCAGCTTCGGCACGCGTTGACGCTGCAAAGCCCCGGCGTCGAAGTCCCGGACGGCCGGGGCGGGTGGACGGCGACCCCGGTGCCGATCGCGGACGTGCCCGGCGAAGTCGTGCCCGCGACGGCGGGCCGCATGGAACAAGCCATCGGCGCCGCGATGCAAGCGTCGGCCTCGCACATCGTCACGATCCGGCATCTCGCTGGCGTCACCGTCAAGTCGACGATCGTGTTTCACGACAGCGGCCGCGATCGCCGCTTCACGGTGAGCGGCGTCAGCGACCCCGACGAGCGGCACCAGTACCTCGTGCTGGCGTGCGAGGAGGTGCTCGCGTGAGCATGCGCGTGCTCTTACACGGGACCGACGAGCTGCGGAACGCGCTCGCGCAACTCCCGGCCGCGCTCAACCGCGACGCCCGCGCGATTGTCCAGCAGGCGGCGCACGAGACGGCCCGCCAGGCGCGGTCGGCGAATCACGACCGGAGCGGGGCGCTCGACAAAGGCATCAGCGTGCGGGTCACGAACACGTCGACGACGGTCACCGCGAAAGTCCGCAGTGCCGCGAAGCACGCGGCGATGTGGGAATACGGCAGCCGTCCGCACCGGCGTACCAACAAGAACGCCAACCGCGGCCGGATGCCGGATCACGGCGGGGCGGGCCTCATCAATGCGTCGATCCGCGAACGCGCGATCATGACCGCGCAGCTCATCGCGCTCGTGCGCAACGCGGGCTTCACGGTGTCGGGATGAGCGACTCCAGTGCCCTGGACATGGCCCTCGTGACCGCGCTCACCGACGCCACGCTGCAGACGCTGCTCCCGGACGGTATCTGGTGGAGTGTCGCGCCGCAAGGCCGCACCAAGTTTGTCGCGATCGAGCTGGCGAGCGCAGTCGACACCTACGAGGAAAACCGGGCGGCGTTCGAGCATCCGATTTACCGCATCGAGGCGGTCGCGAAAGAGTCGACGCCCGCGACCGTCGACGCCGCCGCGGATCGGATTCGTGTCGTGATGGGCGGCGCCCTGACCGCGGTCGGCTATCACCTGGTGCGCGTGCAACGGCTGGAGCGCGTCAAACACGGCGAACCCGATCCGAACGATGCCGCGGTCGTGTGGCAGCACCACGGCGGCCTCTACGAAGTCCTGGCGGAGCCGGTCTGATGCATCCCGCCGCGTATCGCTTTGTCGCGTCGATCGTCAGCGCCGGACAGGTGCCGCCTGGGCCGGTCGTCGAACTCGGCGGCCGCGACGTCAACGGCTCGATCCGGTCGCTGTTCTGGTCGCCCTATGTCAGCGTCGACGTCGAGCCGGGACCGGGCGTCGATGTCGTCGCCGATGCCGCCGAGTATCAACCGCCGGTCGCGCCCGCGTGCGTCGTCTGCTGCGAAGTGCTGGAGCACGCCGTGACGGCGCCCGTCATCGTCTCGAATGCGGGCGCGATGCTCCAGCCGGGCGGCCTGCTGATCGTCACCGCGGCGGGCGCGGGCCGGGCGCCACACTCCGCCGTCGATGGCGGCCCGCTGCGGCCCGGCGAGTACTACCGCAACGTCGAGGCGAACGATCTGCTCTGTTGGCTGGCCGGATTCGATCAGGTGCGGGTCACGACGAACCCGTCGGCAGGCGATATCTACGCGACCGCGAGGAAGCCGCGGTGAAGATCCTGCTCGTCCATCCCGGCGCGTCGTGGTCGACGGCCGACGTCGAGGCGGGCCTTCGTGACGGGCTCGAGGAACACGGCGTCGAGGTGATCCGCTACCGGCTCGACGGCCGCATCGAGCGCGCGGCGAGCTGGCTGAAGGCCGCCTGGCGCAAGGCGGCGAAAGCCGACCCGGCGATCAGCCGCCCGACCCCGGCGGATATCTGTTACCTCGCCTCGACCGACGCGCTGGCGATGGCGCTGCGGCACCAGGTCGATCTCGTGCTCGTCGTCTCGGCGATGTTCTTCCATCCCGACGTCGTCATCCTGCTCCAGCGGGCCGGGCTGCGGGTCGCCGCGCTCTTCACTGAATCGCCCTACGACCTCGCCAACGAAGTCGCTTTGGCGCGACACGTCGACCGGTGCTGGACGAATGAACGGGCGACGGTCGGCGCGTTCGCCAACGGGTCGTACCTCCCGCACGGCTGGCATCCGCGGCACCATCGGCCCGGCCTGCAGCCCGGCGATATAGATCAGCCCGCGCATGACGTCGTGTTCGTCGGGTCGGCGTTTCCTGAGCGCGTCGCGTGGCTGGAGGCGGTGGACTGGACCGGGATCGATCTCGGCCTGTACGGCCACTGGGAGGCCTTAGCGAGGCGTTCACCGCTCCGCCCGTTCGTCAAGGGCGGCACGGTGCCGAACCCGGTCGCCGCGGCGCTCTACCGGCGCGCGGCGATCGGGCTCAACCTCTACCGCCAGGCGGGCGGGGCCGAGTCGCTCAACCCGCGGGCGTACGAGCTGGCGGCGTGCGGCGTCTTTCACCTGAGCGACGCCCGCGCCGAAGTCCGCGAAATCTTTGGGCCGCTGGTGCCGATCGTCGACAACCCCGACGAGGCCGGGCGCGTGATCCGGTACTGGCTGGCGGAGCCCACCCTGCGCGCCCAGGTCGCGGCGCAACTACCGGCGTGTGTCGCGTCGTCCACCTGGACGGCCCGCGCGGCCACTGTGCTCGCAGACTGTCGAGCCTTTCTTCAGGAGTCAGACCATGCCGAAGTACGCCGGAAAAGACGGAGTCGTGTACATGTCGACGAGCGCCTCAGGCACCGCGACGGTGATTTGCCTGAGCAAGTGGTCGCTGGATATGGCGACAGAAAAAATCGAGACGACCTCGTTTTGTGATTCCAACCGCACCTACGTCGCCTCGATGAAGGATCTGACCGGAACGCTCTCCGGCTTTTGGGATGCGGCCGACGATAAGCTCTTTCTCGCGGCCGACTCCGTCGACGGCTGCAAGCTGTACCTCTACCCAACGAAGAACGTGCCGACTAAGTACTGGTACGGCCCGGCCTGGCTCGATGCCTCGATCGAAGTCGACATCGCGGGCGCGATCACGATCGAGGGGAACTTCAACGCGAACGGGAGCTGGGGTCGGTTGTGAAGTACGGCGGGCTAGTGGCCGAGGTGCGCTGGGTGTATTACACCGCGGCGACCCTCGGCCGTTGGACGCTCGAAGGCGACGTCTTCTCCGGGCGCGTCGTCGCGGCGGATAGCTATCGCCTGCAGCAACGCCCGCTCACCGTGCGCATTCCGAAACAGGGGCGGCCGTGGGAGTGGCCGATCGCCGACGTCGCGATCGTCGGCGATCACCTCACCGGCCACGTCACCGTCACCGATCAGGTGCCCGTATGAGTCGCTGTCGCTTCGTCCAACCGAAGATCGTCCGCCTGCCGCTGACCGACGGCGAGTGGATCGACGTCAAACGTGAATTGTCGTACGGCGAACAGACCGACATGTACGCGGCGATGCGGAAACAGTTCGGCGCCGGGACCGTGCCGGTGCTCGACCTGACGCTGATCGGCCGGGCGCGGATGGGCGCGTACCTGCTCGCCTGGTCGCTGGTCGACGCCGAGGGGACACCCGTCCCGGTGAGTCCGGCCGCCATCAACAACCTCGACGCCGACACCGCCCGTGAAATCGCCGCCGCGCTGGAAGCGCACGACGAGGCGTTAGCCGAGGAAAAAAAACAGTTGACCGCACCCGTCTCCGCAACGAACTCGTGATGTGTCGCTATATGGGCGGCTGGACGCTCGACGAGCTGCGCGGCCTGGCCCCCGAGGAAGTCGACGAACTGTTCCAGATGATCCAGACCGATGCCCGTTAACGCCACGTTCACCGCGGACTTCTCCAGCTTCCTGAAAGCCATTGACCAGGCCGAAGTCGCGCTCGTCGACTTTGGCAAGGGCGCGTCGACCGTCGAGAAAAAACTCAACAGCATGGTCGACAACTTCAGCGGCCGCAAGGTGATTCAGGAAGCGATGCTGCTGGAGAAGGCGCTCGGCGGCGTCGAGGGCGTCGCCAAGCTGACCGACAAAGAGATCGCCAAGCTGGGCGCCACATCGAATGAAGCCGCCGAGAAGATGCGGAAGCTCGGGATCGATGTTCCGCCCGGCATCCAGGCGATTGCCGACGCGACCAAGCAAGCCGATCAGGCGACGGTCAGCTTCGAGGATGCGATCGGCTTGGCGACGACCGCGCTCAGCGCGTTCGGCGTCAGCCTCAGCGTTGAGGCCGTGATCGGGTTCGTCAAGGGCCTGGCCGACGGGGCCGCCGCGCTGGGCGATCTCTCGACCGCGTCCGGCATCTCGACCGACGACTTACAGAAGTTGGGCTATGTCGGCGCGGGCGTCGGCGCGACGACGGAGCAGATGGCCAAGGGCGTCAGCGAATTTTCGCAGGCGTTGATGAGCGGCAAACTCGATCAGCAGATTGCCGGGATCGGCCTCAGCGTCGAGAACCTCAAAGCCGCCGGACCCGCGGAAGCCTTCCTGCAATGGGGCGAAGCCGTCGCCACGGTGCAAGACCCGATGTTGCGTACGACCCTGGAATCGCAGGCGCTCGGCGACAAGCTCGCGAACACCTTGTCACCGTCCCTCAAGAATCTGCGCACCGACATGAACAACGTTCCGAAGGATGCGCTGATTTCCAAAGACGCGATCCAGTCCGTCAATGATCTGGAAGGCGCGCTCGGCAAAGCCGAGATCCGCCTGAAGGGCATGGTCACGCAGGCGATCTTTGAGAAGCTGGTCAAAGAGGGCGCGCCGGTGGTCGCGCTCTGGGGGCTGCTGACCGGCGCGACCAAGGCGCACGCCGAGGCCATCGACATCGTGTTGCCGAAGGAAGAGAAACAGATCGACAACGCGACCTACATGAAAAAGATTCTCAACGATCTGCGGACCCAGGCCTTGGAGCCGCTGACCGACACGCAGAAAGCGCAGATCCGCGAACTCGACGCCTTTAATCAGTTGACCGACGAGAACATCAAGTTGACCGGCGCGAGTGTCGCCGCGGCGAAGCTGTTGATCGAAGCCGACAAGGCGCAGATCGAAGAGATGAAACGGCGCAACACCGAGGCGGAAAAGTACGCCGACATCATCAACAACATCGTGTTGAAGGCGACCGGCGACACGATCAAACTGGAAAAGCAACGCGCCGTCGAACGCGAAGCCGACGCGGCGAAGATGACCGCGGCCGTCCTGGCGGAACTCGCCGCCGAAACGTCGCTCAACGCGCAGTACGGCCTCAACGCGATGGGCGTCCAGCAGATGACCGGCGCGTACGAGGCCTACACCGTCGCCATCGAAGCCCTGAACAAGGAAAAGGAAAAAGGCTTGCCCACGGCGGACCGGGAAGCCCTGCTCAATAAGACGCTGACCGACGACCTGCTCAAGGAAGCCGAAGCGACCGACAAGGCGACCCAAGCCTTTTGGAAAGCCCGCGACGCCGTGAAAGCCAAAGGCGACGAAATCGAGCAGACCACGCAGAAGGTCGGCGTCTATAAACAGCAACTTCACGACCTGGTGTCGGACCCGTCGCTGGCGGCGTTCTTCGGCGGCACCGCGCAAGGCGCGGCCGCCAACACCTTGTACAGCGGCGGCCAGGCGGGCATCACGCCGCAGATGGCGGCGGCGATGGCCGCGGGCCAATTCATCCAGATGGCTGGCGTGGGTGCCGTGGGTCTGCAGAAACGCGCGGCCGGTGGCCCGGTCAGCGCGGGGCAGCCGTACCTCGTCGGCGAGAAAGGCCCGGAACTCTTCGTGCCCGGCCAGAGCGGCACCGTCGCCGCGAATGGTGCAGGCGTCACCGTCAATAACGTGTTCCACATCGTCGACACCGAAGCCAACATTGCGCGTCGCGTCAGTGACCAGATCACCAAGGCCGTCCTGCAGGGGCGGCAGATGGCGAGCTGATGGCGACGACCGCGGCCGTCCTCGGCAACGCCCGCCTGAATAACTTCCGGCTGAACTATCTGCCCGCGCCGGTCAAGCCGCTGCGCAAGACGCGCGTCTTCCTGTGGATCAACGGCGTCCCGGTGTGCTATCGCCGCGGCTCCATGACGATTCGCGATGCGCTCAACGACGTGCCCAATACCTGCAGCTTCGAGCTGTTTGCCCCGACCCCGGTCCCGCAGAGTGGCGCCCGGGTCCGCGTGACGATCGACAGCGACGTCCAGCGGCAGATTTTCGTCGGCGCGATCCAGACCGACCGCGTCACCTTTGCCGGGCAGGCGCAACACGACGTCCATCCGTACACGGCGATCGACGACACCTGGCTCGCGAATCGGCGGCGGCCGTTTGGCGTCTGGCCGAACGTGTCAGCGTCCACCATCGTGACCGACCTCGTCCAGCTCTGGGCCGCGCCGTTCACGGCGACGCATGTTCAACCCGGGTTACCGCCCGTGTCGCTGGCGCTCGATGGGACGTCGACGCTCAACGATGCGCTCCGACAAGTGGCGCGACTCGTCGGCGCGTATTTCTACTGGGAAGATTACGATCTGCATTTCTTCCAGGAAGACCAGACCGACCCGCCCGGCCCCGTGACGACCGGCACCTTCCTGCACGAGCCGCCGATCACCCGCACCAGCGACGACAGCCAGATCCGGACACGCATCCTCGGCCTCGGCGGGGGCGCGGCGGTCGTCACCGATATCGCGGCCGGGGAAACGATCCTGCCGCTCGAGCGTGTCGAAGATGCGGCGTACTTTGCCCCGGGCGGCGGCACCGCGCTGATCGCGCAGCGGCCCGACTTGCCGCCGACCGACCCGCTCCCGTATACCGGGACGTTCATTCCGCCCCGCGGCGGCGCCGTGGTCGGGCCGGGGATCGCCCCGACGACCGCGCCGACGATCTTCGCGATTGTCGGCGCCGGGTTGGCGTTGGGCAGCTATAAGTACGCGTACAGTTGGGGCACCGGCACGGGCGAAACGGTGCCCAGTCCGCTCACGACGCTGACGCTATCGCCGGGCGGCGTGCCCAATCCGACCGCGCCGTTGACGCTGCGCAATGAAGCGACCGGGAGTCCGCTCGCGCCGTACATCAGCGGCAATCAGCCGATCGGGCAACTCCAAAGCTATACGTATTCCTACAGTACCAAGACCAGCTACGTCGACAATTCCGAGACGACGCTGCTCTGTCCGAATACCGTAAACATCACGACCGTCAGCAATAACGATCCGCTGAATCCCTCGGCGTCGGCGAATGTGATCGTAACCGTGCCGTGCTCGACCGATGGGCGCGTGCGGACGATCTGGATTTGGCAGTGGACGGTTGCGGGCGGGAGTGTCTTCCACTCCCTGTCCATTGTTGACAACAAACCCGGCCAGCCGACCGTCAGTTACCGCAATGCGAGTTACGCCACGACCGGCACGCAGCCGGGGAGCAACACGACGCCCGTCGCCAATGCCGCGGCGATTGCGAACGTGCCGCTCGGCCCGGCCGGGACGACCGTGCGCTATGTCTATCGGACGGCGGTCAATGGCTCGGCGCTGAAACGGCAGCAAACGATCAGCAATAACACGACGGTGACGGGGGCCAACGACACGACGCCCGATGCCGCATTGGGCGTGCCGCCGGTCGGGGCCGACACGTCAGGGCTCAACACGACGATCGGCCAGGTCAACGCGGGGTCGACGTCGATCCCGACGTCGGGCGTCGTGGCGTTCGCGCCGGGCGGCGGCTGGCTGCATGCGGCGGGGGACCAGTGGATCCGCTATACCGGCCTGAGTGGCAACCTGATCACCGGCATCCCGGCGACCGGCCAGGGATCGATCACGGTCACGTTGCCGTTCGGCGCGCTGCTCGTGCCGTCGCCAGCGCTGCTCGGCGTCTTGGCGGGGTTGGGCGGCTTGCAGGCGGCCGTGCTCGCCGGGACGCCGCTGCGCGTCTACCTCGTCCGCGAGGACTGGGAAGCGATTGCTGCGCTGGCCGCCCGGCAGACGACGGCGGGTCTGGTCAGCGACGGCATTTATGAATACGTCATCAGTGACAGCCAGGCCGACGATCAGCGGCTGTTCGTGCTCTGCGAAGCCGATCTGCTGTTGCATGCGTGGCCCGCGGTGACGGTCACCTACGACACGCGCGACCCCCGAACCCGGAGCGGCAAGTTCGTCACGATTGCCGTGACCGATCCGGTGATCGACGAGTGGCTGATGATTCAGGACGTGACGATCTCAGAGATCGACGTCGCGCCCGGACTGGCGCCGCGTTACAGCGTCACCGCGTCGAATCTGCGCTACAGCCTCGACGACATTCTGCGGCGGCTGACGCGGCCGCTTGATGGGAGCGCAGGCTAATGCCGATCAATCGCGGCCCGTTCAATGCGCTGGTCGATGACGATGGGTCGAACACCATCGGCACGGTCTGGAATAAGGCGCAGATCCAGGGCGTGATCCTCGACCCGGCGGATGCGGCGTACATGGATCGGCCCGCCGTGCTGCTGGTCACGACCACGGGCACGATTCCGATCCTCCCGACCGCGACGGGGAGCGGCGACCTGCTCGTGGTCTTAAATCCCAGCGGCCCGGTGACCATCCAAGGGATCGCGTCGACCAGTAAGAACGGCCAACGGGTGACGATCTACAACGCCAGTACGTTTAAGGTCGATCTCACGCAGGATGTCGGCGGCGCTCCGGTACAGCTCCTGAATTGGACGCATTCGGCGCCAACCTCGTTGATGCAGGGCGGCTCGGCCAGCTACGTTTGGGATGGCGTGCTGTTTGGGATTTGGCGCATGACCGCGCATGAGCAAGGCTCGTGGATTATGTCGGCGTTCAATGCGGCCAACTTCACGGCGCCCGGCGGCGCCTACTGGCAAGTCGAGGCTGGGGATGTGCTGACGCTCCATTATCGCGTGACGGGCTGTCAAGTGACGGTCGCGTGGTATCTCGTGGCGACGTCGCTGAGCACGATCACCGCACAACTATCGATACTGAGCGCCGCCTATGGCGGGTATGCCGCGGCTCGGGCGATGTTCAACCCGATCGTCGCGGCGCAGGGCGGCGTGGTTATGAATGCGTATGCACGATCAGAAACCGCGCTGATTGCGATCCAGCGCGCCGATAGCTCCACGTGGGCAACGTCGACGAATGGCAGCTATTTCTTCGGCCAACTCACGTTCGAGGTGATCTGATGGCGCCCCGGCAATACGTCGCCAAGCCGCTCAAGGTCTTTGCCGAACAATACTTCGTCGCCACGCAGCCCCCGATTGCTGGCGTCTGCACCGACGTCCACGACATGCTCCCCGAGGGCGTGCCACACGCGCACGTCGTCAACCGCGGGCCGTACGTGCTGGCCGATACGGATGTCATTGTCTGGAGCCATTACGTGCCGGACCAAATCGACGCGGTCTATCCGTTGGCGGAATTCGAAGATCGGTTCGGCAATGTGGCGACCATCGCGGAGGGCACCGAATGACACCGAAAACGATTCTGCTGGTGATTGCGGCCGTGTGCTTCCTGCTGGCGTCGCTGCCGCTGCCGCTCGGCGTCCGCGTCGAATGGCTCGGCGCCGCCTTCGTCGTGCTGAGTCTGCTGGTATGACGAACTACAGCCAGGTGTTCGCCGACACGCTCGCGCTGTATGAGTCCAACTACGTGCCCGGGGATCAAGGCGACGCGGGCAAGGGGCAAGTGTGCGTGCGTGCCGGTTATACCATCCACACGACGCTGGATGCGTCGGTCGGCTACATCGCGAAGAACCCCGGGCAGACGCAATTCTACGGCGTCGCCGTCGATGCGCTGCAAGACAAGTCCGATGGGTTCGGCGCGGACTACTTGACCGACGAGCTCCAGCCGGACGGCCGCCGCCTGATCAAGCTGGCGTATACGCCGTACCCGACGCCCGCGGTACCGCCGACGACCGGCTGGGTCGCGCCGACCGCGGCGATGCTCGAGCATCCCGGCCCGCTGAAGCTGAAGGCCACGACGCCGCCGCCCGAACCCACGCCGCCCGCGCCCAGCAAGGACGACGAGATCCTCTCGCGGCTCGATGACATCCAGGCGCAGCAGGCGGCCGACACGACGACCATCCTCCAGCGCGGCGACGCGAATACGGCGACCATCCGCGCAGAAGTGGCGGGTGTGCTCGACTACATCAAGCACCTGGAACACAGCCTAGAAGAGTCGGCGAAGAAGGCGGCGCTGCTGAAAGTAGCGAAGCGGAGAGGCGACGAAACCCCATGAGCCAGGAACAGCTTGACCTTGTCGCGCAGATGGAAGCGCAGCTCGCCGCCGTCGACGAGACACTCGCCGCGCTGAAGGAGACGCTGACCGACACCGAACCAGAACCGCCCGACCCGCCGGGGATGATCTTCATCGACAGCGAAGCCGACCTCGACGCCGCCATCGCCGAGGCGTTGCCGGGCGATAACCTCGTGCTGGCGAATGAGCTGGTCTACTCGAAAGCCCTGACGATCAGCAAGCCGCTCACGCTGACGGCCGAGACGGTCCCGGACGGCCGGATGACGCGCGAGCCCACGCTACCGCTGTTCACGGGCGGCCTCAAGGTTACGGCCAACGACGTCACGCTGATCGGCCTCGAGGTCAGCCACACGAACCATACGACCGACATCGTCATCGTCAGCGGCGCCAACGTGGTTCTCGACCGGTGCCGCATCCTCGGCGACCCCAGCGAAGGCGCGAAGCGCGGCGTCGGCGCCAATGCCGCCAACCTCACGATCCGGCAGTGCTATATCGCCGATTGTTTCGGCCCGTACCCGGGGAACGACACGCAAGCCGTGTGCGCGTGGGATACGCCCGGCCCGCTGATGATCGAGGATAACTATCTGGAGGCCGGGAGCGAGACGATCATGCTCGGCGGCAGCGACCCATCAAGCGAGGCGAACGTCCCGGCCGACGTCACCATCCGCGGCAACACGATCACCGCGAACCCGGCATGGCAGCAGCAAGCCGTGAACGTGAAAAGCCGGTTGGAGCTGAAAAACGCCAAGCACGTCCTCATCGAAGACAACGAAATTAGCTATTGCTGGGGCGGGCACGGGCAGGACGGCTACTTACTGACGTTGACCGTGCGCAATCAGGAAGGCGATGCGCCGTACAGCACCATCGAGAACGTGATCATCCGGCGCAACCACTTTGCGCACGGCGCGGCCGCGATCAACATCCTGGCCGAGGACAACAACCACCCGAGCGGGCGGCTGACGAACGTCGAGATCGTGGACAACCTGTTCGAGGACGTGAACCATACGACCTACACGGGCAGTCCGAAGCTGATGCTGATCGGGCGCGGGCCAAAGACGATGACCATCGGCGGGAACACGTTCAGCGGCGGGGCCCATACCTCGACGATTTACTTTCACGGCCCCGAGCCCAAGTGCGAAGACTTCAACGTCGTCGACAACACCTGGCCGGAATCGAAGTACGGGATCTTCGGCGACGGCACGCCGGGCGGCATGACGGCGTGGGACTACTACGTCGCGTCGGGGAGCTGTGAGGGCAACGTCACCGTGCCTAAAGAGGACTAGGCGCCCCGCTTAGGAGGCGAGGGCTTCAAAGTGAATTACTTAGGAAAAGTGCTTGATGGTAATTTGGGGTCGAAGTTACCACCCCTACTTTCGCCTCGGATCTTCGTAGGACAGGCGCTTCCTCATCTCGCGTTTCCATGCGTCAAGTGCGATGGCGGGGCTGACCTCGCCGATGGCGGTGGCGAGGCTGTTGGCGAGCTTCTGTGCGTCGTGGAGGATCTCTGCGACCTCGGCGTGAAAGCTGCCGCGTGCATCACTGATCATCGTCTGCATTTCTTCGAGCGGGTCCATACAGGTGTCCTTTCAGTCTGGCGATCCAGAACGCAGGCGGTGACCAGTAGCAGAGCCAGAAGACCCAACCGCCGACCGTTCGCGGACGAAACCCTAGCGCGATGCGCTGTTGCTCTGTCATTATTCGGGGTTCGCTTTCTCGCGAATGGCGCTGGCAATGTCGCGTAAGCGGTCGTCCAGCGGATGCACCGCGGGCACCTTGGGCCAGAGCTTCTCGCGGATGTTCAAGACGGTCAGCACCAGTCCAGCCAGCGCGGCGGCGACGGCGACCAGGCTTAGCGGGTCCACAGATAGGCCGTCAGGTAGAACAGCACGGCCACGATAAACACTTGCATCGCGATGCCGGTCCAGCTCTGGGCGAAGGGTTCGTGCTTCATCGGGTTTTCCTTCCGAACACCAGCCGGGGCTGGCCCCATTGCCCGGCGAGGTAGCGGTCAATCGGCTCAGCCTTGTAGCGGCGAGGCTTGGTCCGCGGGTGCAGTTCCTCGAGAAAGGGCAGCGACCCATTCACGAGCGCCCGCGCGAACGTTCGCGCGGGCATCTTCAGCAGGGCGCGGACCTCTGGGCTGGTGTAGAGGCGGTTCATTGTTCTTCATTGAAAATGGCAGACCCGACCGGGAGAGCGGCCGGGTCTGCAAACGATGGGGTTTAGGCCGGGACGAGCAGGCTTTGCCCAGCGCGGAACTGCCGCCAAGCTCGCTGTGTCTTCCGACGGAAGACGCTCTGATCCAGCTTCGGCCGTGACGCGACGGCCAGGAGTTCCCGGAAGGCTTCCGCGAGCACGCGGGTTTCGTGATCCGGGTCTGCGTGCGTCTCAGTGTAGACGAGCGGCCAAAAGACATCCGCCACGGTCGGCGCGGCCATGCGATGCGCCAGCATCTCCGAGACGATGACGGGCCGGTGTAAGAACATCGCGTTCTTCAGTTCGCGGAACGCGGCCAGCCACTCAAGCATGGTCACGAACTCCGGGCGGTTGGGGTAGAGGAAATACAGTCCGCGGTCACGCGGTCCCAACAGCACGGCATCTTTGGCACCCCGGCGCTTCCGCTGCGCCTCGAACTCGTACAGGCCGTTGCTGACATCCACGAGGAATTCGCGCGAGAACGTTTCCAGACCCGGCACCCGCGCCGCATAGACGCCCATCATGTCGGCGTTGTTGCGCACCGACCGCGGATTGTTGAACAGGTTGAAGACGTCGGCGGCATCCTCCATCGAGTCGAACTCGTAGTGGGTGATGGTCGCCAACAGGTCGGCGGGGAACTCGGCGCCGGTGGGCAGATTCGCCAACAGGTCGCTGGAGTGCTGACCATCGAGCCGGTAGGTGATGCCGTCGGTCTTGCACGTCCCGTCGGCCCAATCCGGGCCGCTGAATTTCCGGCGCAGCAACTGCGCGGCGAGATAGGCGCGGCGGGTGGGACGGAGACACCGTTCACCGGGGAGCGGGACCATCCTCGCAAATTGCGCGGCGAGTTCCGGCGTGAGCGGCACACTTTCGACTGTCACTTTGCGATACATACAACACGTTCCTTCTCCTGCACTACAGCAGGATTACGCCTTCGCGCCCTTGGCGGGCCTCAGGCACAATTCATCTTCGAGCCAGTCCAGCAAGGCTGACTGGTTGAGCGTATGGACATTGTCCGGACGCCACGCGTGATACCCGTCTCGCGCCTCCTTTCTCCGCCGCACAATCTCGGCGTGAATCTGCCGTTTGAACACCTCCAGCGTCAGCGTCTCCTGCGTGGGCGTGATCGTGTAGCGCCCCGCCGTTTCCGTCACGTGACCCCACAGCGCGCACTCACGCAGATACCGCCGCACCAACGTGGGATGAAGCGCTTTCTTCTCGCCCCATTTCTTCGCCAGTTCGCCCATCGTGCAGGACTGATCGCGCACGAGGTCGATGCGCTTGCGAACTTCGACGCGGACGGCGTCGGCGTAGGGCAGGGCGGTGGGTGTGGCCGCCTTCGGCTTGACGGTGCCGATGCGAGCCGCCTGGGCGATCCGAATCGCCCCGCGTTTGCTGGGCACGCGTCCCGCCTTCGCTTCGCGCTGGACGTAGGCATCCACGGCTTTCGGATGGGCGGCGATCACGCGGTCGCGTTGTCGTTGAACGCGAGCCGGGTTTGAGGAAATAGGCACACGCTGTGTGCCTTTTTCTGGACGCCCTCGTTGTTCGCCTTCTTCGGCGATGCGTTCACCGCGTCGGCGTGCCAGTTCGATCTCCATCGCGCCCGCAAGAATCTTGATGTCGCGCACGTCGGGGATCGTCGCGTCATACCACGCGAGGAAGCTGGCGGCGTCGAGATCATCATCGCGCTCGTCGAGCGCATGCGCGGCGCGCAACGTCTGCAACGCTTCGCTGATGAGCGCGGCTTTCTGCTCGGACGGCGACGGTGTGGCCTCCGGCGACAACATCAGGCGCGCTTCAGCGAAGTGGGCGACGGTCATCAGGCCTTCTCTTTTTCTGCTGTCCTACGCGGGCGATCCCAGTACGGGCTCTTACAGGCCGCACAGGTGCGCGGCTTTCCAGTTTTCTTGCGTGGCATCCAGACGTACCCGCAGCGCAGGCATTTCCAGCCACGCATGGTCACCGTGAAGGGTTTCGTCTTGGAGGACACCTGCCGAAAGTCTGTCACGGTGCCCTGTCCTTTGTGCGGATACCATCCAATCCATATCTTACTCTCAACAGTGGCAACCGTGCAAATCGGCGCGATTGCTGGCAATTTCACGTAAGTCTTTCGGTGCGTGTGAGTTACTTGTGTTTGCTTTATCCCCTTCGGGATATCGCCGCAAATGGAGTGTCTATCCCCTCAAATCATTAGGAGATTCGCGCGTACTTGACTCGGTACTTTCACAGGTGCACTTTCGGCGGATGCGTGGTTTTCATCTTCGCACGCTGAGAGTCCGACGGCGGCTGACGCAGGAAGACTTGGAAGCGAAAAGCGGGATTTCGCAGAACCAGATCTCCAAGCTCGAAAACGGCACCGCCCGCAACCCGGCCTACTCGACGGTCCTCGCGCTCGCCAAGGCGCTCGACGTCGATGTCTCAATGATTCGCTTCGGCCCGGCGCCCGGCGCCAAAGCGCGACGGAAGCGAGGGGTGGCGGCATGAGAGACGAACGGATCAAGCCGAAGGGACCGCAGCCCTCGGCGCGGCGGCTGTTGGCCCGCTGGATTGTCCGCGGGCGGCTGACGCAGGCGGAAGCGGCGGCGCAGATCGGCATCAGCCGCGTGAAGCTGAATCAGTATCTGAATGCCGAAGCGCGGCCCAGCCTCGACACCGCGATCCGCATCGAGGATGCGACGGGGATCAGCATCCGCACGTGGCTGGTCGAGCCCCCGTCGCGCGCGGCCGAGCTGGTGGCCGCCGGGTTGCAAGAGCCAACGGCTACAGAGGAAGATACCGAAGTTAACATAACTAATCTGCATTGTGGAAAACTCGGGTAAAACGATGGAATTCACCAACGTTTACCGAGTGATACCGCAGGTTAACATAAGACACAGTATCAGGCATACAGAGTCGTATGCAGTCGTAACACCGTCCCCTTTTCTATACACAATTCCGCGAAATCTGTCTACGGGCAGACGTTTTATCTGCCTCTGGCGGTAGCTGTGCCGTGGCGCTGCTGGCTGCGTGGTCACACCTGGGTGCTGCACTTGGAGCATGGCCGGATTTTTTTGGCGTGCGCCCGTTGCGCCTTCCGTACGGCCGGATGGGACATCAGCGTCTACGACGACTCTGAACCGCAGTAGGGGAGGGCTGAGATGGCGACCGACCTCGCACCCATCGTTGATGCCGATACCGTCGCCCGCGTGCTGTTGCACGGCGACCTGAAGCAACTGACGCCGTCGCAGAAGATCAGCTATTACAAGTCCGTCTGCGAATCGGTCGGCCTCAATCCACTGACGCAGCCGTTTCAGTACCTCGTGCTGAACGGGAAAGAGATCCTCTACGCCCGCCGGGAAGCGACCGAGCAACTCCGAAAACTGCACCGGGTGTCGATCACCATCGTCGCTCGTGAAGTGAACGAGGACTGCTACATCGTCACCGCGCGAGCGACGCTCCCCGATGGCCGCAGCGACGAGAACATCGGCGCCGTGCCGCTCGGCGGCCTCAAGGGTGAGGCGCGCGCCAATGCGATGATGAAAAGCGAAACGAAAGCGAAACGACGCGTCACGCTCGCGATCTGCGGGCTTGGGATGCTCGATGAAACCGAAGTCGAGTCGATCCCGCTACCACAACCCCATGACAGGGTAGGTCCGGCACTGAAGAAAATCGACCCGGCGAAGTATCCGCCGCCGCCGGACCCGACGCCGGAGCACGTCGCCGCGGTCGAGGAGGCGATGGTGCTGCATGCCGACCTGCCGCCCGGCTTCGTGCGCGTGATGCACATCAACACCGGGCCGACGAAGAACCCCAGCGTGACGAAGTACTTCATCACCTTCAGCAACGGCGAGGAGGTGACGACGATCAACTCGTGGCTGGCATCGTTAGCTGAAAACTACAAAGACGCCAACACGCCGGTCCGCATCAAGACGCGGACGGGGCGCTACGGGACTGACCTGATGGCGCTGATGACCGGCGCCGAAGGGGACCCGCCAGAACCCGCACCGCCCGATAAAGACCTGCCGTTTTGAGGAGGCTGCAAATGGAGGACGACGACTATGCACCGCCCCTCGGCGGGCGCGTGAACGACACCGAGCTGGCGGAAATGGAACGCGACCGCCAGGCGCACGAGCGGCCGAACGACCCGCCCGATCCGACGTTCGACGTCTGCGCGATGGGGCCGGATCGCTTTCACAGTTTCTCGGTGGCCGACCCGGCCGGGCACCGTTGCCGCTATTGCAATCGCCGCTGGCGCGATTGCCTCAGGTGACCAATGGGGATGACGGCGTTGTGGTGGTGGATCGACCGCTGGCGGAAATCCACTGCGTTTATGGATATGACGGCGGCGGAACAGGGCATCTATCGCAATCTGTTGGACGAGGCGGCGCTCCGTGGCGGCGCATTACCGGATGACCCGAAAATGCTAGAAAAAGCCTCGGGTGATCGCAAAGCGTGGGCAAAATCGAAGCGGAAAGTGATGCAGAAATTCATCAAAAACAGTGATGGATGTTGGCACAATTCCACGCTCGATTCCGTCCTCCATGAATCGGCCCGTCGGGCCGAAAAACAACGGCAATATCGCTTACGACTCGGTAACGGTCACGGTAACGGAGTTGGTAACAAGGCCGGTAATAAGGGCGGTTCTCCGTCTCCGTCTCCGTCTCTATCAAGAAAGAAGAAGAGTCGGAATCGCATCTGTCCGCATACGCCCCGCTGTGCGACCTGGACCGAATGTACCTCCCTGATTCTCGAAGAAGGTCGACGAACGAAAGCGCACTCGTGAGGTCCGCATGGCGATCCTGATGCCCCAACCGATCCCCGCCCGTCATCGGGCGACGTGCGCCTTCTGTCACGGCGAACTCGACGTGCGGGACAACGGCCATTACCAATACACGCGCGGCTGGGTGATGAACCGCGCAGGCGGCGGCGGCCACGGCGTCTCCCTCGCCGAACGGGAGAACCGCTGGGCGCATGGGTTGTGCGTCGAACGGATGAGTAAGGGCACGTTTGCGCAAACCAGCATGTTCGAGACGCCATGACGCTGAAACGCTATTCAGCGAAGCGCGACGGCAACGAAGCGCCCATCGTCCAGTGCTTGCGCAAGTGCGGCGCCCTGGTGCAACCGCTCAGCCTGCCCGGTATGCCCGACCTGCTGATCGCCTACCGCGGCAAGGTGCTGTTGCTGGAAGTGAAACAACCCAAGGGCGGCAAGCTCACCGCGGCGCAACGCAAGGCGGCGCTGCTCGGCTGGCCCGTCGTCACCGTCTACAGCATCGCCGAAGCCCTCGCGCTGATCGGCGCCGAGAACAGCCGATGATGCCCGACACGGTGTATCTGATCTGGTCCATCGAGCACGGCGCCTGGTGGCGGGCGGATCGCCGTGGCTATACCCGCCATCTTGACGAAGCCGGTCGCTACCCGCACGCCGACGCGCTCGAGATCCTCGACGACGCCAACGGACAAGGCCGCCTCTGCCACGAATGCCTGATTCCCGTGTTCTGTGTGGAACCCTGATGCCGAACTACCCGCCTCGGGCCTGCCACTGTGGCCGCGTCGGCTGCGCTGGGCACCGGACCCCACGCCCCGCCTGGCAGGGTGCCCATCCGCCCCGCATCCGTGGATGGAAACTGCAACAACTCCGCGCCCGCTTACGCCAACGTCAACCCTTGTGTGTCGTGTGTGAATCGCACGGCCTCGTTCGCGCCTCGACCATTCGCGATCACATCGTCCCACTCGCCGAAGGCGGACGCGACGACGACGCCAACACACAAGCGCTCTGCAAAACTTGTCACGATGCGAAAACACAACGCGAATCGCAACGCGGACGATGGGGGGGCGGATCAAGGTTCGCGCCAACTCGCCCGAAACTGGCTTAGGCAGTGACGTGCGGCTGATGCCTAGCTGACCCATGCCACAAGGACCATTCATCCCGAAGAAACTGGACGGGCGCGGGGGCTGGAACCGGAAGGCCCCCACCCGGCTCCAGGGGGCGACCGGAAAAGCGGCGCCGCCGGAAGATGCGCTGCGGTTCATCAACCGGCTGACGCACACGAAAGGCGCGGCGGCGGGGGAGACGTTCCAGTTGCGCCCGTGGCAGACGCGGATCGTCAAACAGATTTTCAAAAAGCGGAAGGATGGGTTGCGGCAGTACCGCACGGTGTTGCTGATGTTGCCGCGGAAGAACGGGAAAACGGAGCTGGCGGCGGCGATTGCGTTGTACGGGCTGGTGGCGGATGGCGAGACGGGCGCCGAGGTGTACGCGGCGGCGGCGGATCGGGACCAGGCGTCGTTAGTGTTCGGGGTGTCGGCGCAGATGATTCGGAACGACCCGCAGCTCGACGGGGACTGTTACATCGTCGATTCGTACAAGCGGATCGTGCATCGGCCGAGCGGGAGTTTCTACCGCGCCATCTCGGCCGAGGCGTATTCCAAATTTGGGTTTAACGCGTCGGTCGTGGTGTATGACGAGCTGCACGCGGCGCAGAGTCGCGAGTTGTTCGATGTGCTGGCGACGTCGATGGGCGCGCGGCGGCAACCGCTGATGATCATCATCACGACCGCGGGCTACGACCGGCACTCCATTCTGTGGGAGCTGTACTCGCATGCGTTGAAGGTGCGCGAGAACCCGTCAATGGACCCGACGTTCCTCCCGCTGATTTTCGAGGCGCCGGAGGGCGCGGACTGGACGAGCGAAGCGGTCTGGAAGAAAGCGAATCCCGCGTTAGGGGATTTTCGCTCGATCGAAGAGATGCGGATCGCGTGTCAGCGCGCGAAAGAGATCCCGGCGCAAGAGAATAACTTTCGGCGTATGTATTTGAACCAGTGGACGGAGCAAGCCTCGCGCTGGATCGCGCTGGCGGACTGGGATGCGTGCCTGAAGCCGTGTGCGCTCGAGACGTTGCGCGGCCGCCGCTGCTATGTCGGGATGGATCTCAGCTCGACGAAAGACTTGTCGGCGCTGGTCGCGGTGTTTCCCGACGAGCACGGCGGGTTCGACGTGCGGCCGCAATTCTTCATTCCGCAGGACAACCTCGTCGAACGGGTCCGGCGCGACCGGGTGCCGTACGACCAATGGTTGCGCGACGAGTCGCTGATCGCGACGCCGGGGAACGTCATCGACTATGAACGGATTCGCGTGACGCTGCGCGAGTGGGCGGCGACCTACGACTTGCGCGAACTGGCGTTCGACCCGTGGAATGCGACCGACCTGGTCACGCGGCTGATGGAGCAGGACGGGATTCCCTGCGTGGCGATGCGGCAGGGATTCGCGGCGCTGTCGGCGCCGACCAAGTCGCTGGAGCAGATGATCTTGTCGAAACGGTTGCGCCACGACGGCCATCCGGTGCTGCGCTGGAACATCTCGAATATCGCCGTCGAGACGGACGCGACCGGCAACCTGCGCCTCTCGAAAAAAGTCTCCACCGAACGCATTGACGGGGCGGCCGCGCTGGTGATGGCGATCGCGCGGCTCGACGCCAACGCGGGCGTCGCGGTGCCGGAGTATTCCGTAACGGTCGTGTGACGTTCGGAGGCTCCGAACGTTCGGTTGCCAGGAGGCGGGGCATGGAGACTCCGAAGCGTCGCGTCGGCCGCCCGTACGTCGACGGCGAAGAACCGGCCGTGCAAGTCCAGTTATCGCTCTCGGCGAAACGGCTGGAGGAGCTGCGCATTGAGGCGCAGACGCAGCGCGTCACGCTCTCGGACTGGCTGCGCCGGTTGCTCGCCCGGCGCGACTGACCCGAATATTTAATTAAAAAATCGACATCTCGGCCATTCCCCCGTACGGTTAACGGCCACATGGCCGACGTCCTGCACGCGACCGCGACCCTCGACATCAAGGCGGATGCGACGTGCCGCACGTTGAGCGGCATCGCGGCGACGCCCACCCTCGACCGGCAAAACAGCATCTACGACGTCGACGGCGCCGTGTTCACCAACCCGGTGCCGCTGCTGTTGCATCACGACCAGGAGCGGCCGATTGGCTCGGCCATCCTCACCAAGGTCGGCAACGCGATCCACTTCGAGGCGACACTCGCCGATGTCGACGAGCCGTACCTCACCAAAGCGAAGCAGCACATTCGCAGCGGCCTGCTGAAAGCCGTGTCGATTGGCTTTCATCCGCTCGCCGACGGCCTGGAATACCTCAAGGGCGGCATCCTCAAAATCGTCAAAAGCGAAATCTGCGAACTGTCCTTGGTGACGGTTCCCGCGAATCGCGACGCGACCATTCTGCGCATCAAGTCGGCCGACGTCGTCGGCCATTCAGGAGCAAAGCCGATGAAACCGACGACTGCCGAACACATTCAGAATCTCGAGAACAAGCGCGCCGCCCTCGCCGCCCGGATGACCGGCATCATGGAAGCCGCCGCCGGTGAGGGGCAGACCCTCGAAACGGAGCAGGCGACGGAACACGACGGCCTGACCGTGCAGGTCAAGAGCATCGACGCCGACCTCCAACGCTGGCGCGATCACGAGAAGCTGCAAATCTCGACGGCGACGCCGGTACCGACCGTCGTGACGCCGACCACGACATCGCCGTACGCGACCGTCTCGGTGCGCGCGAACGTGCCGATCGGGACGCAGTTCGTGCGCGCCGCGTGTGCGCGCCTGATGGATCGCAGCGGCATGCTGCCGACTGGCGTCAATGCGATCACCTACGCGCAGGATCGGTGGAAGGACACGCCGGAAGTCGCGCTGTATCTCAAGGCCGCCATCGCACCGGGCACCGTCACCGATGCGACCTGGGCGCAACCGTTGGTGAATCAGAACATCGCGAACGACTTCATCGCCCTGTTGCGGCCCGCGACCATTCTCGGCAAGGTGCCCGGCCTGCGTGAAGTCCCGTTCAATACCAAAGTTCCGGCGCAGAGTGCGGGCGGGACGTACGGATGGGTGGGGGAGGCCAAGCCGAAGCCGGTCACCAAGCTGGCATTTACCTCGACCTCGCTCGGCGTCTCGAAAGCCGCGGGCATCATCGTCCTGACGAAGGAACTGATCATGCTCTCGAATCCCTCAGCCGAGGCGCTCGTCCGCCAGGACATGGTCGCGGGCATTGCGCAGTTCCTCGATGCGCAGTTCATCGATCCCGCCGTCGCCGCCGTGGCTGGTGTGAACCCGGCGTCGATCACGAACGGGGCGCCGACCGCGGCGGCGACCACCAACCCCATGGCCGACATCATGGGCCTGATCTCCCACTTCGCGACGAACAACATCGCGGTCGACGGCGTCACGTTCATCATGTCCGCGGCGAACGCGCTGTCGCTGTCGTTCCGCAGCAATCTCGACGGCTCGCCGCAGTATCCCGGCGTGACGGTCGCGGGCGGGAACTACAAAGGCTTGACGTTCATCACCAGCCAGGCCGCAGGCGGCAACGTCATCGCGCTCCAGCCGTCGCTAGTGCTCTACGCGGATGGCGGCATCGAGATCGACGCCTCGCAGGAAGCGTCATTGCAGATGGACAGCGCGCCCGCGTCCCCGGCCGACGCCACGACCGTGTACGTCTCGCTGTGGCAGACCAACAGCGTCGGCCTGCGCGCGGAACGGTTCGTCAACTGGGCGAAGGCCAACGCGAACGCCGTGAAATATCTCACCGCGACGGCATGGCCCGCGCCCACGGGCGCGAGCGCGATGGGCGAGGCCGCGGCGCCGCCGCTCCGTAACGGCGGAAAGTAGGGCGCGCCCG
>Ga0184611_1000041_pt1 | contig 23248 bp, 26 predicted proteins | sample PLM3_5_coex_FD_133162 | JGI IMG/M metagenome (GOLD analysis project Ga0184611, IMG submission 133162) | Groundwater sediment microbial communities from an aquifer in East River, Colorado, USA - PLM3_5_coex | ecosystem: Environmental > Terrestrial > Soil > Riparian zone | place: USA: East River...
GGAGTTGCGTGAGTTTGCCTTGGCCACGGTCAACATCAAGGACAGCATGGAGTTTGTGCCTGTGTCTACCGAGCTGGTGGTCACCCAGCTGATGCGCATGCACAGCGTCATCTGCGGCCACATCAAGACGGATGATGGCGTGGTGCGCCGCCTTGACAGCAACCGCATGGCCGCCGTTGAACACATCATCAGCGCCGCTGATGTGCAGGAGCAGGTGGTGATCTGGTGCCACTGGCGTGAAGATGTGGCGCTGGTTATCAAGCGGCTGCGTGAGCTTTATGACGAAGACAGCATTGCCGCGTGGCATGGCGGCGTGGGCTCTGCCCAGCGTGAAGAATACGAAGCTGACTTTCAGGCGGGCCGCCGCCGCTTCATGGTGGCCACTGACCAAGCCGGGGCGCGTGGCCGCACGTGGACCGCAGCCACCTTGGTGATCTATTACTCAAACGGTTACGATTGGGAAGTCAGGGATCAAAGTGAAGACCGCACCCACCGCATAGGCACCAAAGGCACCGTCACCTACGTTGACATCGTGGCCCCCGGCACCGTGGATGAAAAGATCATCAACGCCCTGCGCACCAAGCGCAGCATTGCCCGCGCCGTGGTGCAAGACGGTCTTGCCGCTTGGATATAAACCCGGCTGAAACCGGCCGGGTTTTAGTTCCCTAATTAAAGGGACTTGACAGTCAGATCAGACCGAGAATACCTTCTGTCCCATCGCACTATGTTGCGATGTTCAAAGGGCAATGCGCCCGGAAAGAAGGTTAGTTCCATGGAAAGTGAAGACAAGAAGAAGACGCTCGGTGAAGAACTCAACGAGCGTATTGATGAACTGCTTGCGCAGGTCACAGATGCCGACAGGGCATTTGTGGAGAAGGTCAGGCAGCCCGGCTTTTTCAGCCCGGCTGAGACTGTCACCCCGGTGCAGTCAGCGCTCATTCTCAAGGCCAATAGCCACAACCGCCGTATCAGCAATGCCCAGTTGGACATGCTGATGGGTATTCTGGTGCGTGGTGACTGGAAGCGCACCCATCAGGGCATGGCATTCTATGAGGACGGTGATCTTATGGATGCACAGCACCGCCTTGGTGCCAGCGTGCTGAGTGGCATACCGCTGGTGGGCCTGATGATTTCAGGCGGCTACAAGAAGGATGACAACGACGCCATCGACGCAGGCACCAAGCGCACTGCGGCAGATGCGGCATCACTGGCCGGTCTGCATGACGCGGCGCTGAAGTGCTACGTGGTTGATCAGTGGATGACCTATGAGCATCGCCTGAACTACGGCAAGCCCATCAGCCTCACCAATCATCAGGTGAAGGTCAAGGCCATTGAGCATGACAAGGCGCTTGGCGCGGCCATTGGCCGGGCTGATCTGGTGGTCAAGCAGTGCGCCATTGCCGTCATGAGCCGCAAGGAAATCGCGGCGCGTGACTTTGAAATGGTGCAGAGCGGCTGGTCGCCGGTCTTTGCGCAGACTATGTTGACGCTGGTCAATCAGGGTACGGCTGATTACGACGGTGCGCCCACGGTGTACCTGAGTGACGCCTACCGGCTGGACCGGGAAGACAAGGCCAAGCACAAGCTGACCACCCTTCAGCGTCAGGCTATGTGGCACAAGGCGGTCGATCTTTACGCCCACAAGAAGCGCGTCAGCAAGAACGCCATTGCGTGGAAGATTGGCAACCCTATGCCCGGCATGGCCCCGGCGTCTGATGTGGATCAGTCGGCGGCTGCCGAGTAGTCAACTGGGGGCGCGCCAATGCGCCCCCTCTTTTTGGGGTGAAATCAAATGGAACAGAACATGAGCAACATACCAGAACTGGTGGCCCGCGTGCAGCAAGCCATGGCCGATTACAAGGCTGGGTTGGCCAAAGAAGCTGCTGGTATTGCCACGGCGGCCATCGGCCGCGCAGAGGCGCAGGCAGCGGTGGTAAAATACGGTGCAGCGCTATCTGAGGGCCGCAAGAAATTTGCGTCAGACACAGAGTTTGGCCAATGGGTGCATGACAGTGGCTTTGATGCTGAAAAGCCATGGCAAGACCACGATGTCCGATGGGCTGCAAGACAGGTTGCAGAAGCTGCTGTTGATCACGTGATCAACAGTGACTTTTCTGATTGCACAGTTACCAGCCCACGACGGATGTGGGACTGGTGCAAAGACCGTATTGCTTTTGCTGAAGCTGAGGCTGCGGCTGCGGCTGCGTTACTGACCAAGCAACAGGCTGAGGCTGAGCGCGCCGCCAAGGCTGAGGCTGACGCACGTGCCCGTGAGGAGGCTGCGCTACAGGCCAAGCGTGATGCCGAGGCTGCGGCGGTGACCGCCGCTGAAGCTGAGGCGCGCAGGCGTGAGCGTGAGGCGGCTGAGGCTGAGGCTGAGGCACGCAGGCGTGAGGAAGCTGAACAGCAGAAAGCTGCCAAGGCCGCTGCTGAGAAAGAACGTAAGGAGCATGAAGATCAGAAGGACTCAAGGTCAAAGCTGAACGCCATGTTTGGGCCTGCCGCCGCCAAGGTGGTCATGAACAGGTTCAAGCACTGGGGTTCAATCCGCAATGCTTTTGATGGCGTGGGCAAGGCGCTCAGCAAGCGTCTGGGCAATTATCTGGCTGAATGCTGTCAGGCCCCTGATTACCCTGAGGTGTTGCTAGGTGTCACGTGGTCCGCGCAGATGTTATACCCGCATCTACCCAAGCGGCTGCTTGATCATCAGCCCAAGACCAAGACCATTAGCGGATTGGGCAAGATACACAGCACCCTTGTTGAAACTGAACGACGTTTCAAGATGACGCCTGAGTTCGGCATGACTGACCCACCGCTGGCCGCCTTCAACAAGGCACACGCCATCATGGTGGCCTTGCTCAACGCCCAGAGCGCTGCCAAGGACGCTGCCAAATATGGTGAAGGCAGCGGCACCATGGACCCCAAGGCCAAGGCCAGCACCAAATACCGTGACGATGAGGGTAAGTCAGAGGTGATCATCATGGGTACGCGCCTATGGCCTATATTGGAAGATGCCACGGCCACCTACAACTATGACGATCTGCGCTGCGCCCATGGGTTTGTGGATGATGTGTTCAAGACATTTCTTGAGCCACGGGACTCCTCTATGGATACCAAGTTGCTCAAGGTGCGGCACCTGCTGTCATGGGTCAACGGCGGCTACAACGCCAAGGGCGCAACGCTGGCCGGTACGTTTGAAGCCATTGACAGCGTTGTCACCGCCTATGCCCGCAAAGCCAGCCCGGAAATGAAGACGCCCGGCGTGCGCTTTGACAAAAACGATGGTAATGCTAGGGGCACATAATGACCAAGAACCTCTACACCATTGACGATTTCTGCCAGCGCAACAGCCAGACGCGCAGACGGCTTGACCGCCTGTGGGCGCGCGGCATAGGGCCGCGCCGCACCTACATTGGCGGCAGGGTGTTCGTCTCAGCCAAAGATGAACAGGCGTGGCTTGACCTGATGGCCAACCCCACTGGCAAGGCGGCCAAGCTGGCTGAGGCCACCCAGACCATGATGCATGAGAAGGCTCTGCACGCGGCGCGCGCCGGGCGCTTGGCCGGGCACTGAAACGAAAGTATGATTTTTCCCATGCCCTGTCAGGTAGTGAAGCGACGCGCCGCCTGACTGGGCTAGGGGGTGGCAATTGTGGCGCTCTCCAGCCTACCAACAATGCCGCCCCCGCCTGTCTCAACCAAGGGGGTCACCATGTCAGCCAAGGTCATACCAATCACCGCCACGCGCGGCCTGCACGTTTCACTGGACCAGCTTGTGGGCTTTGAGGGTGTCAAACTGCTGGCCAAGCTGATACAGGAGCATCATACCGGTGGCAAAGGCGGCAGGCATAGGGTTGACCGGCATAGCATCAAGGAACTGGCCAAGCGCGCCAACCTGACGCCCACCACGGTGTCACGCATCATGAACCGTGAGACGCGCAGCCCGCGCATGCTCACCTGCATCATGCTGTTCAAGGCGCTGGGGTTCACCGCAGTCAGGTTTGAATAATAGCGCTAGTCGCCTAATTTTTAACGGTGTACTGTGACGCTTTACGAGTTCTAGCATGGGCCATGTGGGCGGCTGGCATAGTGTGCCGCCCAGTTAAGGGGATAAACGCATGAAAACCATATTGGGGACAGCAGCCCTGTTGCTTCTGCTGGGCATGGGTGCGGCCAACGCAGCCACCGTCACGCTCGGCGGTCAGAACTGGACATTGGGCGGCACTACCTTGGGGCTGGTGGCGACGCCAACGCCCACCGCCAATCAGCCGAAGGATGCACCGTGCCTTATCTGCGGCGGCGCTCAGCCACAGCAGCCAGCCAACTTTGGCTACAATGACTTCGGCAACACCGGCAACCAGACGGACTTGGCGTTCTTCTCGTCTGGCATCTTCAAGGATCATCTTGCCGGTGACACCATCGGCACGGCGTACACGTTTGGCACGCTGAGCAACTACCTGCTGGGCATGAACGACCCAACCCTGACCTTCAGCATTGGTGTTGACATGAACGACACCAACAAGGCGCAGACGCTGGAAAGCTTCTTCTTTCTGGACCTGACCACGCACACCGTGTTGGCGTCATACTCACCGGGGCCGGGTGGCACGGAGTTGCCATCCATCCACAACGGCACCGGCTATGCCGACTACCTGCTGACCGGCGCGTCACTGGCGGGCGTCAACGTGGGTGACCAGCTGCTGTTCTACTCACGCATCAGCGGCGCAAATGACGGGCCTGACAGCTTCTTTCTCGTAGCGCAGCCCAATGCAGTGCCGCTGCCTGCGGGCCTGTGGCTGTTTGGCACGGCCATTGCCGGGCTGGGCGCTTTCAAGGCCAAGGCCCGGCTGAAAGCCCGCAACACCAATCTCACCACGGCTTGATCAGGCCGTAGTGAGGTAAGGGCGGCCCCCCTTTATGTCCAGAAGGGCCGCCCTATTTTCTACCCTGCAACTACCAACTCATGAGGTTAACCTAATGCGCAAATATCTTGTAACTGTGGCCGCAGCCGCCGTGTTGGCGTTTGCGGCTAGCCCCGGCAAGGCCGCTGTCATCAACGACCTTGGCGTCAACCCGACCAGTGCCCAAGGCGCTTTCAAGAACTCGGTGGGCGGCACCAGCTTCACCGATCAGTATCTGTTCCAGCTGGCCAATGCCCAGAACTTTCTGACCATTGCCAGCGTCACCAACGTCTACCCCAAAGTCACCGACTTCATCAGCAACTTTGCTGCGTCGATATACAACTTTGGGGCAGACAACCTGTTTGGTACTGGTGACGACCAGCTGCTGTTTGGCCCTGAAGGGGCATCCCCCTGCGGCTCTATGTGCCAGTTTGTAGCCGGGGCTGCCATTCTGCCTGCGGGCAACTACTACGCCCAGTTCACCGGGCAGGGCGGCGGCACCTCTGGCTACGGTGGCAACATTGCGGTAAGCGCCGTGCCAATCCCGGCAGCGCTGCCGCTGTTTGGCACCGCGCTTGGCGGGTTGTTCCTGCTCAAGAAAAAGCACCGCGCCCGCAAGGGTGCCAACGCCTTCACAGCTGCCTAACTGCCCCCCGCCTTGGGTAGCTTGTGAAAGGGGACGGCCTTTTGTTAACCCCCGAGAGGCCGTCCCTCCCCTTACTTGACGTTGATGCGCACCAGCAGCGGTATGCCGCCCACGTCAAAGTCCCACGCCAGCTTGACCACCTCATACATCTTGCCGTCGATCACCACGGTGTCGCCCTGACGCGGGTGTGAACTCATGCCACATGACTTCACGAAGCCTTGGTCAGTGTAGAAATCAGTGGGTATCGCGGTAGCTGCATTTTCAGACATTTCTCAAAACCTCACAGGCGGGCCGTACAGACGTTTCTGAGGTGTGCCCCGGCCACAGACACCACCCAGCCCTACAAAACGCGCTGGCGGGGCTGCTAGGCACCCCAGCGGGCACGCTAAATGCCGCTAGTGATCACATGAATGGTTGGTATGCCAAAAAGCAGCGCTGCAACCATGTACAGGGCGACCAGCCCCACCACCACCATGTACCCCTTTTGTACCGTGGCGGGCACGGGCATGGCCATCAGTGACAGCCCCCACACGATGACGGCTCCCACCAGCATCATGATGGCCACCACCAGAGCTATGTTGAGTAGACCAAGTACCAGACCAGTCAGGGTCATCAGACGTTCTCCTTAAACCCAAGCGCTACCTGTCCACGTCTTGGGCGGCTTGGCTACCCATGCGCTGCCGGTCCACACCTTGACCGGTTTCTGTTGCCATGCGGTGCCCATCCAGACACCCACGCCGCCTGTTGTTGCATCCACGGTGACCGTGCCAACAGTACCCGTGGCCCACACGCCCGCAGGCGTGACGTTGACGTTGATCTTGGCGCTGGCTGTGACCGTGCCCAGCTGGGTCTGCGCGGTGACGCCCGCAGGCGCTGCACTGGCGGTGGTGCCCGCGCTGGCGGTGGCCGTACCCGCCTGAGCGCTGGCCGCCACGCCCACCGGCATGACGCTGACGTTGATCCGGCCTGTGACGGTGACCGCGCCCAGCGCCGTGGTGACCACTTGGCCCACAGGCATGGTGCTGATGTTGATCTTGCCGCTGGCGCTGGGGTTGCCTGTCTGCGCGCTGGCGCTGACGCCCGCAGGTGTGACGGTGACCGCCTGCTTGCCGGTGGCGGTTGGCGTACCCGCCTGCGCGCTGGCGCTGACGCCGCTGGGGGCAACGCCTATGCTGCCGCCCGCCGAGACGCTGACGCCGCCCAGCGCCGTTGCGGCACTGACCCCGGCAGCCGCCACGGCTACGGTTTGCTTGCCCAGAGCCGTGGCGGTACCCAGCGCAGACGCTGCTGTGACACCCGTGAGTGCCACCGACGTGCTGACGCTGACCTGTGGTGTCCCTACCTGAGCGGCGGCGCTGACGCCTGCCGCTGATGTGGACACAAACTGCTTGCCCGTAGCCGTAGCGGTGCCGGTGAGGGCAGTCAATGCCAGTCCACTAACCTGTGTGCTGACGCCACCACCGACTGCTACGCTCACTCCCCCGGCTGCGGCAGCCGCGCTGACGCCCACTGGCGTGGCGGTGACCGCCTGCTTGCCGGTGGCCGTGGCCGTGCCGCTGACGGCGCTGGCGCTGACGCCAGAGGCCGCTACCTGCGCCGCGCCCGTGGCGGTGGCCGTGCCCGTGCTGGCCGCCGTGCTGACGCCCGCAGGCGTGACGCTGACGTTGATGACGCCGGTTGTCGTGGCACTGCCTAGCTGGCCAGACGCGGCCACCCCGGCTGGCGTGACCGTGACGCTGACGCCCGCAGCGGCATCTAATCCATACCAGTTGTCATAACCCACCGGGTTGTCCGGGGGAGCCGTGTTGAGGGCTATGACATCGCTGTTGTTGATTTCGGTATAGACCGCGTAGACAAGGCCGGGGTCTATGCTGAGGCCGTTGACCGCGCCCACGCTGCCGGTGGCGGTGACAGTGCCCAGAGCCGTGGCAGTGGTGACGCCCGCAGGCGTGGTGCTGACGTTGATCTTGCCGGTGGCGGTGGCGGTGCCCAGAGCCGTGGCGGCGCTCATGCCCGCAGGCGTGGTGCTGACGTTGGTGACGCCCGTGGCCGTGGCGGTGCCCGCAGCGGCAAGGGCGGTGACGCCAGCTGGTGCGGCGCTGGCACCTATGGTGACGGTGACGCCGCCGCCAGCGCTGCCTATGCCCAGATCAACACCGGCATACATGGTGTCTGGCTGGTAAGCCTCCAGCACACCGGCAGGCACACGATAGCAGGAATAGGAACCCGCTAGACTGCTGACGTAGGTCACCGGGCCAGTATCGCGCCAGACCAACCCATCAGATTGCGTGGTTTCCTGCACCAGTGCATAGACGCCATTGGCAGGCAACGTGATGGGTGTGATGGGTGCCCACACATATTGCCCCACCGCCTTGCCGGTCAGGTCTATGGTCACCGTGCGCTGGAGGGTGTCACTAAACCATTCGTAAAGATTGAGCTTGCGGGTGCCGCTGGCGGTACGGCAATAGATGCCTATCCAGCTGACCATGATGTCAGCTGCCCCTATACCAAAACGAGCACCCACCTCACCCGTGAAGTCATTGCGGTCTGGTCCCGGTGTCCAACCGGTGACCAGCGATGACACCGGCCCTGACGCGGCCCCGCTGGCGGCGGCGGCGCTGACGCCCGCAGGCGTGACCGTGACGTTGACGGCAGCCGCGCCAATGGTGACCGTGGGCGTGCCGATCGCCGCGCTGGCGCTGATGCCCGTGGGCGTGGTCGTGACGTTGATCTTACCGCTGGCCGTGGTTGTGCCTGCCAGTGCGGCGGCGCTGACGCCCGTGGCGGCGACGCTGACGTTCGGGCTTGACGGCGCGATCTTGAACGCCCCGGCGATGACGACATGCCCGGCAGAAATTGATGCCGTGGCGCTCAGGTTGCCGGTCGCGCCAGCAGCGGTCTTGACTGCATCAAAGACAGCCAGCGATGTGTCGTTGCCGCTGGTGGTGTTGCTGTCGGCTCGTTCCGTCCATGTCGTCGGGCTGGGCGGTGTTGTGGTGTCAGTCGCGCCGCTTGGGAACCCCGGAATATTTGCCCCAAAAGACGACCACGCGGCTTCCTGCCCGCCAGCGCACATTGAAACGAGCAAGTCGTCGTCCTGTGTCGTTGTCAGGCCCACAACGTTGACTGCCGTGATGGCCGTCGCCGTGGTAGCGGCTGATGAGATATCAAGCGGCGTTGTGGCTGCATTGCCGCGATAGGCGACAACTCGGCTCAGCAACACACTCAGGCTGGCTGGCGTGTTGAAGACATACGATGGAGCCGACGCCCCACGCACACAATACCACATATAGCCGCAAGGCAGTGCCGCCGTATTGGTGGCCGTGCTGGCGTTGAGAGCCTTGTTGACGGCGGTCCACCCGGCAGGCGCGGCTACTTCAGTTGTTGTTACTGATTGCCGGGACGCGACGCAAACGACAAGCAAATCACCCTGTTGAACGCCTGCCGGTTCCGTCTGCGTGAACGTTCCAGCCGTCAGGGTGCTTTCAACTACAGGTGAAACGCCGACGAGGGACCATGGTCCGGTAGAAGGCACCAGAAGCTGCGGTCTTAAGGCCGCTGCCGCCGCCATGGTGCTGATAGACACATGTTGGTTGCCGCTTGGAGCCGTGTTCAAACGTTCGTTCTGTGAATGAACAACAAGGATGACCGCGCTAGAACGTGGCAGCAATGCAGTGTCGAGTGTAATGTTGACCATGCCCGCAACCGTTGGGCATGCCACAGAGCCAAGCAGGGGTGTCTGCGCAGAAAGACTGTCACCAGCAATTTTGTTGGTGGACGCCGAGGCCACCCGCACTTCCAATGTATCGCCAGCAGCAGCAGCACCAGCCGTGACATTAAGCGCCAACTGAACGGCCCGACCCGCAGGGATCGTCGTAGTGTTAAAAGTCGGGAAATATTGAGCGCACGTAAATCCGAGAGAGGTAAGTTGCCCCAATGTCACCGTGGCGGCGGGTGTTATCGACGCAACGGTTGAATTACGGGCAACTGAATAAGTGCTATCGTTTAGCTGAGCCTGCTTGTCAGACGTTGCGGTAATGGGGGTGACAGCGGCGGGGTAGACAGACATCAGGCAGGCCCCTGCGCCGGGTCATTGTTCCACGGCCCGCCGTTGACGCGGAACCATGCCTTGCCCGCATCTATGTCTACGGCCATGCCTATCACATCACCCTGCACCAACGGCGCAAACAGGCCCACATAGGGCGTGGTGCCTGCGGCGCGTGAGACATAGACATCCCCATTCTGGGTGATGTAGGGGCCGTTGAATATGGGTGACAGCAGACCCACTGCCGGGGCCACGCCGCCGTTGAATTTCACCTCCGCAAAATACTTGCCGTTGTTGTGCGTGACCACCGACCAAAGTTCATTGCTGCCGGAGTTGGCTGCTGCCGTCGCTATCTTGTTGTTATCGCTGAACGTGATCTTGCCAAAGTAGTTGATGGTGCTATCCCAGCCAACCGGTGGCTCAACATACAGCGCCGTGCCCAGCGCCGCGCCAGCGGCAACGCCCGTGGGGTAGACGGTGACGTTGCCAGACGGCGGCCCTGCCTGTTGAGCGCCAAGGAATAGGCGGTACAGCGCCATGGGCTCATGCCGTGGTCAAGATGCACAATGCCCAGTCAGCCCACTCCTTAATGGCGGTCTGGTCAACGGCTTGCAGGGCTACGGTGTCAGCAGTCATTTCAGAGGCGCTGAGCGCCACCTTCACCCACATGCTGCCTGCGGGCTCAATCACCGGCAGCGCGGCCAGATCAGCCAGCGCGCCGCCGTCTTTGCTGATCTTGAAGTCACCCGCCGCAATGGTGGGACTTATTCGCAAAGTGCCACTGGTGGCATAGTCAGTCAGCGCGATGCGGAATATGAAGTCTTCACCCTTCACTGGGGGATTATACGGTGCTGCCATGTCAGGCCCCCAATGCGTAGCTGGCGCGGCTGCCAGATTTCAAAAGATCACTGACGATCAGGTTCTGGTTGAGGTAGCCATTTTTGGTCAGCGTCCAGACGTTGCCGACATCCTGAACTGGCCAGCAATTGATGAAGCCATCCACCAGATCATCAAACACTGCCGGGTAGCTGGCGTAATCCTCAATGGTTGCGCCGCCAAGCCCGCCCGTGGTGGCCCATGATGTGACCACATTGTAGGTGGTGCCACCATTCAAAATGAAGGGCGCAAAGTATTTGGCACCGATTATCTCATCACGGCTCTGGTTGCTCTGAGTGCCCAGCGGCAGCGTGTAGAGCGGCGTGCCGTTCGGCGGCGTTGTGTTGTCATAGATACGTATGCCGGTCATCGTGCCATTGGGGACGGCGGTCATCCAGCCGCACACCTCAATATCCACAGGTGGCCTGATCTGAAAGCCTTTCAGCGAGGCACTGGCCGCGAACACGGCGGCGTTGAGGAGACTGGCGGCAAAGCCGAATGATTTGCCGCCCTGTACCACCACAAACGGCGGGCGGGTCTGCGCCGTACCAGCCGTAGAATAACCGTTCACTGTGGAGTACCCGGCTTGGTTGCCCTGAAGGGTGAGGTATGCCGGTCCCGCGTTGAACGAGCAGAGTATGTTGCAATAATCGGTAGCTGGCGCGACTGCGACATTCTCAACTACAAACCACAGGGTTTCGCCGATGGCGGGCGTGTAGGGTGTGGGAAAGTTGAACCTGATCCACTTGGGTGGTGCCGCAATGCCGTAGGCCGCGTCAGTAGATGTGGCGCGGATGGTTGTGCCGGGTTGCGTCGCACTGGTGGCGTGTTCATTACGGATGTTGCAACGGAGCGTGATGTTGCTGCTGTTGCCAATAGCGGTATCAGCCATCACATACAGGTCAGTGATCGGATCAACGGAGCGCGCTTGATAGCGGATCGACATAGCATTGCCAGCCGAGCCATAGGTGAACGCAGCGTTGAGCGCCACATTGGTGCGCCCGCCCGACGTGCCGTAGTTGCCGGACGGAAACCGCAGCCCTGTGTAGTGGTTGTTGGCAAGATTGCCCAAGTGTCAGGTGATCCTGATAATGGCGTTGGTGCCGGTCTGCGCCGGGAACGTCACCGTGAAGTCACCCGCACTGCTGATCTTGTCACCGCCAAAGGCCAGTATGGCAACGCTGCGGTTGGCCTTTGACGAGTTATAGATCATGGCACCGTTGGCGGTGATGGTGCTGGTGGACCACAGCGTGGTTGCAAAGCTGGCGCAGCCCTCATTGGCGTTGAGGACCGGCGTCAGGTTGGTCAGCGTGTTGCCGCCTGAGGCATAGCCTCCGGCAGCCGCCACTTCACCGCTAATATTGATGGTGCCGCCGCTGTAGTGGTCAGTGGTGGGGCCATTGGTTGAGGCGCTGGTCATCAGCGCCATTTTCATGATGTCGGCGGCAGCGGTGAAGTTATGGGTGCCGACGAGCACCTCTTGCTTGAACGTGTGGCAGATACCTGCGGTGATGGCCATGTTTAGCTCCTTATGGTTTCAATGAGGGCGGCGGCCTCGTGCATGCCCGCCTTTCTGAGGTGGTAGAGAAGCGTGGTGTGGTGGCTCTTGACGGCTGAGTGCATGCCGTACCTGACCACCTGCCCCATGGCCTCCCGGAAAGCCTGAGCCTGATCGCGTATAACCGGGGGAGCCGTGTCTGACACGTAGACCAGTTGCTCAATGACGTTATCCACCCAGAAATCAACCGGGTGGCCGCCATTGCTGGTGGTGTCAACGCGGTAAGCACCTAGTGACATGCCGCTTGACTGGCTCAGTTCGTGTCTATCCATATATCACCTATTGTTGGACTTGCTGGCGGCGCAGTGCCCACGTGGATGTCAACCAGCGCCGCTGAGCCCAGTGCGGCCCACCCGGAGCTTTGCCGCCCATAGACCTTGCCGTCAAGCGGCGCTTCACCAATGCCGCCGTGGGTGGCTATGTTGAGCAAGATGCGCTGCGCTGACAGCGGCGCGCCCGTGGCCTTGAATACCACGGGGAATTCATAGTAGCCGCTCTTGGCTATGCCCACCTCAGTGCAGTCAAAGCTGACCCACCGCGTGGCGTCATCCTTGTCTTGCACAAAGATGCGGTTGCCTGCGTCAACGATGCTAAATGAGTTGGCGTTGTCTTTGCCCAGTGACGAACTGTTGTTTACCCATATCTTGGTGACCAGCGCATAGCTGGCGTTGTTGAAGCGCACCTGACTGCCGGTAGGCGGCTCCGTTGTGGTGGCGCTGAACATGTATTCAAAGGTGGTGAAGCTCTGGCCGGGCTCACCCACAGGGCCCTCTGCCCCGGTGTCGCCCTTCTCACCTTGCGGCCCTTGCGGGCCAGTGTCACCCGTGTCACCCTTGGGGCCGGTGGGGCCAACCTCACCCTGTTCACCCTGCGGCCCCGGTGGCCCACCAGCCGGGATGTCAACCATAATCGGTCTAAATAGATCGACAACCTCAACCTCAACAACGGCAACGGCCTGCGGCATCACCACGTCTACAAAGTAGGTGGTTACCTCAATATCCGTTACGTTGATTGCGTCCATTATACCGAGTCCGTGATGTCTAGCAGCACCTCTACTTCACCTGACAGCACCGTGGTCACGTCACCGCCGCTGTGGGTCAGCTGAAGATCCCACTGGCCCTTGGTGATGGCCATGCTCTTGCTGGCCGCCGCTGACAGGTAACCGTTGACGATATTGGGCTGTACGATGGTGCACTCAATGGGCGTCACCTTGCTGCCCTTGGGCTTGTCGCGTATCTCAGCCTTGACCGTCACCCCGGTCAGGTCTGCCGGGTCAGTCTTCTCAGCATCCATCCACAGCTTGAACTGCCAGCGGGTGCTGTCGCCCTTGTAGATGACTAGGGGTAATGTGCCGGGTACTGCCATGACTACCTCACCTGCGCCACGAGTTCACCGTTGATAATGATATCCATGCTTTGCCCCTCAGGCACATTGATGGATACCAGCGCGATGGCTTGATTGACCGGTGGCCCCGGCACAACAGCTGGTGGCGGCACGTGCGCCGCAGCCGCCAGCGTTAGGGCGTTCAGAAACTTGCCGTGGTAACCAGCGATCAGGTTACCTATGCTGACACCGTTGGACCAGCCGGGCACCTTGCGCTTGTCACCATTGATGATTTCGCGTGCTTCATAGGGGTCATTGGCGGTGGTGCTGAAGTAGCGCGCCAGCGTCTGCGGCCCCTGCTTGTCTTTGCGGAACATGCCGCGCTCCATGCCCTCAAACATGATGGCTGCGGCAATCTCAGGCACCAGCGCCTGCTTGGCGCTCTTGGCAAGGTCAATGGCCGTGCTGGGGAATAACGGGTCAACCAGCGGCGTCATCTTGACGTAGTTGTCCTTCCACGTCAGCTGCACAAAGCCGCGCCCATAGTAGGTTTCACCGGTCTGCGCGTCAGGTACACCGTAGGGCATGCCCTTGCCCTTGCCGTATTCCTCAATGGGCATCATGGTGCTGGCCGTTTCATGCAGGGTGGTGGCCAGTTCATAGGCAAGGTACCTGAAGTCTTGGGTGTGGCGGGTATCCTCCCACGTGTCTATGATGAACTCCTGACCGTTGACCTGATCTTGGCTCATCTTGCCAGCGAACAGGTCTTCCCTAACGGTGTCAAAGTAGACCTTGCGGCTGAACATCAGCATTGGGGCGGATCTTCCGGCTTAGCCTTTTCCACGAAATACTGTGACAGGTAGTAGAACAGCGCCACGCCCAGACAGCTTTGGCCCAAGCCCATGAACAGGTCGCACCACTTGCCTTCATCAAACACGAACGCAATCACACTCAGCGCGGTGCCCACCGCCGCCAGCACTATAGTCAATGAGTGATCGCGCCAGAACCTCATCATTGCGGTTTTTTCAGATACTGGTCAACAAGGCGTTCTAGCCGGGCTGAGTTCTCCTCGCTACGTTGTTCCAGTATGGTGATGCGCTGCTTCATTTCATCCATCCGGGCCACAGTATATTCAGCGCCTCGCGTTTCCATGATTGACACGCGGGTTTCCAGCTTGACCATGTAGGCCAGAATGCTGGCACCCGCCGTGCTGAACGCAACCAGCTGCGCCAGCAAAAAATAGATCAGCGTTGAATTTTCCTTGAACCAACTGGTGCCACTCTCAGGTCTTGGGTTTTCCACCATCCTTAGACGCTCCACCGTTCATGGGCATCAGGTTGCGTGCCTCAGTCACGGCGGCCTGCGCGGTTTCAGCTGATCTGGTCACCTCAGCCACAAGCTCCTGCACCTTGCGCACCTGCATGCTGGTTGCGCCAAACGCCGCCGCGCGCTTGCCCCAGATAGACAGCAGGGCGGCCTCAATATCCTCATCACGCACCGCATCCACGCTTTCCTCAAGCGCGGTGGTGACCGGCTGGCTGGCCGCCGCCACGTGCAGCGCCAGCAGGCTGGCGTTCTCACCGCCCCTGAAGATGTGTTCAGCGTAGGCCATGGCGTTCAGGTCTTCCGGGGAGGCCTCAGCCTTTTGCTGTGCCACCTTCATGGCCATGAATGCCACCCGCTGGCAGAACACGCGGTTGCTGAGCTTGATAATCAGGTCACTACTGGTCATTGGAACAATTCCTCTATGGTTTCAGTGCCGGTCAGTTCAAACACCGGCTCTGGTGCTGCCGCCGCAGGTATGGGCTCAAGGTTCCACTGGTCAGCCTCACTGTCAAAGATGGCCCGCTGACCGGGCGGTATGTCTTCAGGCGGGGCCTTGGGCGTGCTGTGGGCGGGCAGTATCCACTTGTCTGGCTGAAGCGGGTCCACATCAGCCCTGTCTTCACCAATCAACTCCCCGGTTACCCGGCTGTAGCTGTAGACCCTGAGTGGCGCGACCATGATGGCTCCTAATACTTGATGCAGGCCAACAGGGCCACGTTCTTGGGGCGCGTCTCAGTGCCGCCAGCAGCCGTCACCGTGATGGGGTGGGTGTGGCCGGTATGGCTGCTGGTGGTGCCGCCAATGGCGTGGGTGTGCGCGCCTGCCGCGCCTGTGGCCGGGTTGGTGGCATAGCCTGAGCCCTGACCCACGGCAAAGGCAAAGGTGTCAATCAGGTTGGGCACCCTGCCGGGCACGGTGTGCGCGTGGCTGCCCGCGCTGTTTGAGGTATCGCTAAAAGTGTGGCTGTGGGCGCTGCCGCCTATGGCGCTTGATGCCGCGTGGCCGTGGCTCTGGAAGTCATCATCCTGCAAGCTGCCTATGGTGCGGCCCACGTCAATATTGTGACTGTTGTCCCATGCGCGGATGAAGCGCCCGCGCCCGTCAGGCACGCGGAACGTGTTGAGGCCATCGCCGCTTGAGAATTTACCCTCAGTCCATGCGCCCTCAGCCACCATGTTGCCGCTGACCTGCGCAAAGCCCCACAGGCCGCTGTAGAAGGTGCGGTCAAGCAGGCCGCCGTTCAACCGTATGAACCCGGCAGGCGGATTGACGGCGGGCACGTAGACCACACCCCCTACCGGGAAGTCTGAGAGGCCACCGCTGTTCTGGTCGGTATAAAGCTGGCTGCCGTCATAGAAGATGGTGCAGCTGCTACCGGCGCTCATCGTCTTGACGGTTGCGCCGTCAATTAGTTCAGCGCCGAACGGATTGATGGTTGCCGCCACGTTGCGGGCCACCACGCGTATCCACCAGCCCGGCAGCAGGCTGCTGATGGGGTCTATGGCTACGGTCTGCGCCGCCGCGCCCGCCAGATTGAACAGCGTGCCCCAGTCAGACAGGTGTGCCACCGCGCCTGCGGTGACTGACTTGGCAAAGTTGCCCGCCGTGCTGTAGCGGTGCGACACCGGGTCTATGAAGCCCCTCAGGGTGCTGACAGCGCCATCCCAGACGTAATCTTCCCACGGCACGTTGACATCGTTGATCCACTGCAAGCCCGCCACCTTGTAGGTGGGCACCGCAGGCCCCTTGTGGTTTGAGTGCACGGCATCACGCCATGCGTTCAGGTCAGAGGCCAGACCAGCGCCTGACTTGGTGGTGGCAACAATTGTGCCGAAATTAGATTGCGTCATTGCGTGCGTCCCCAGCCTTTGGCCATCCAGTCAAATGTACGTGAGACAATCGTTATGGCATTGGTGACCGGATCTTGATTGCCGAAACGCACCCTGAACGACGTGGTGGTGATGGTGTCCACAGTCCAATAATCACCGGGTGACAGGCCCTGCGCCGTGATCACCACGGCGGGCTTTACGCGGTACCTGCCACTTGGATATGTCACCGTCACACCTGCGGCAGTGGCCGGGCACACCACATCATTGCCCTTTTCAATACGGTCCTGCATATCCACCCTGACAGTCAGCACCTTGACGGATGGCGTGGTGGCTGACCGTATGTCATCAGTTTCCGCATCTATATCTGCTTTGCCTCGCAGTACAAGCCGGAACTCAATGGCCCACGCCAGTATATCGCTCAGGCTGAAGGGCTGCCACGGCCCCCATGCAAAGGGTGAGCCTATCATGCTGATGCGGAACTCTGGGTTAACCGTCCATTGTGACTGATCAGTGGTGTCCAGCGGGTTGACCCGTGACAGCGCCAGCCAGTTGCTCATGGCTTGCAGCGGGTTGAACCCGTAGGCGTCCATGATAATGGTCATGCGTGAAGAAATCTTCTCACCGAAATCAATGCGGTTGGCAAAGTAATATGTGCCGACCACGTTGTAGTCGGTATTGGTGGCGTTGGGTATCAGGCGCAGTTCATCGGTATCTTGCTTCAAGACACCATCCTTGACGCCGGTCCAGCCGGGGTTCTCGGTGATCTGGGCCACAAAGTTGAGCGCGTTGAAACTGGCCGTCAGGCTGCTGATTGATGCGGCGTTCTTGCTGGTCAGGCCCCACGGCTTCTTGGCCTTGATGAAGAACGTACCAGTGCGGGTGCCGGTCTGCACGCTGTTCACGGCGCTGTTGACCAGAGCTATGGCTGCATTCCAGCTAGGGATGGCCACCAGTTCAGAGGCCCAGCGTAGCTCGTAGGTGACACCAGCACCCTCTACCTCATCCCATCTAAAGATGGAAATGTCACCCATGACGCTGACGCGGAACCCGGTCACGTTGGGTGGCGGTGTGACCAGTTCAGTGGTGGCATGGGCAGGCGCATAGACCCAGTTGCTGAACTTGCCGTTGTCAAACACGCAACGCACCCGCACGCGATAGACGCCGCTCTCAAGCCGCCTGATTTCTGAGGTGGTGACGTTGGGGCCCAGTGAACCGCCCGAGGTCCACACATCATCCTCATCACTTTCTTCACGGTACTGTATCTGGAACTGCGCCACCCGCCCGTAGGCCGGGGGCTGCCACGTCAGCAACAGGTTAGCCCAATACTGGCCGCCGCCGTCAGCGTATGCGCCGTCAGTCACCCGCAGGTTGGTGGGCGGCATCAGGAACGGGTCTATGGGCGCGGTGATGCCTTCAGCATAGTCAGGGATCTGGCCAACGTCAGCGTCAGCAATCTCAGGCGCATCCGCCACCATGGTCAGGCGGTGCACCAGATTGTCTTCAGGCTCAATGCCCGTGACGCGGAATATGCGGCTATCCTTGGTGGCGGTGCCAAGGCTGAACAGGTCACCCACGGCGGGCATGGGCATGGCGGTGCCTACCAGCCCTATGGTAGTGAACTCGCCTACATAGCCGGGGTCTATGGTGCGCTCAAGAAACGTGCCGTTGGTCAGCCTGAACCTGACCATGTAGTTGGTGGCCCCGGCCAGCAGCATGCCCACGTCAGCGCTGAATGTCTGCGTAGCCGCGTCAACGCCGGTCACGCGACCCGCGTACAGCCCGTACTCAAAGCTGTCAAAGTTGACCCTGATGCGGTCACCCCTGATCAGCGGCAATGCATCCCAGCTGGTCATCAGGGTGTAGATACCGGGGCGCAATATGCGCTGTGCCAGATGGAAGCGCCCGTGCTTCCACACCCTGTTGGTGTGGGTCACGCCGGGTATCTCAAAGCCCTCAAGCAGCGTGGCGTTGGTCTTGTCGTAGCCATCATTGTAGACGACGCGCTCATTCTCACGCCAGCCCGTCAGTTCATCAGGGAAGCGTATCCGGTACGCATGGGGTATAGGCTCAAGGTCACGCTGCTCCTCAAAGTTCCATGAATTGCGCGGCGTGAACAGCTGGCTGATGGGTACGTCCTGTTCATCCCAGACCACAGACCACTTACCATCCTTGAACACTGGCATGGCGCGGCCCGCCGCGCAGATTTCGGTGATCAGGTCATAGACGCTCATCTGGCTGAGCAAAATCTTGTCATAGCGCCAGTCCTGCTGAACACAATAGGTCCACCACTTCTGAAGCGCGGGCAGATCAATCTGGGTGATGGCATAGGGCCTGCGGTTGGCCTTGCACGTCAGCACATGCCTGAACAGGTCTGGAGGCCGCCGTGAGGGCGTGTTGGCCACCCACGTGGTGCCGTTGAAGGCGGTGACCCTTGACTGCACCACCACGTTGTAGGTGTCCACCACCTGATTGAGGCGGCCAGACGCCCGTACCCTGATGGCCGTGAAGCTCAGCGGCGCGTCACTGAACGTCACCGGCTCACCCGTGCGGAAGCTGCGGATGGCAGTCCACTGCACTTCATCAAGGCCAGTCCAGTTGAACTCAGCCCACTTGTCAACGTCAGGCTCTTCGCTTGCCTTGTGGACACGCACCTCATACGACCCTGCCGCAGGCAGGTTGATGACATAGGTTTTGCGGATGGTCTTCTGCGTTCTGGCCTTGAAGTTCAGGCTAAGGTTGCCTGACCATGCGCCCGCAGGCGGCACGTTGCCTTCACCGGCTGCCTTGCGCCAGTTCATGATGATGTTGACGCCGCGCTCAAGGCGCTTGCCTTCTTCGTCAATATTGCAAAGGCCCTGCGGCCACATGAAATCCAGTGCTACTGACACGGTGTCGGTAGCGGTGGCTTCAACCAGCGGCGGGTCAGGCAGCTTGAGGTCTTTGGCGAATGGCCTATCAATGACGCTCTTGGGATACAGCGTGGTGTCAGTATCGGTAGTGTAACCTTCACGATGCTGGACTTCTGCCTCAGAATAGGTGCTGACCAACGTTTCACCGATCTTGGCGGTATTCTCCTCAATATCAAGTGGGCCGTAACCGTTGCAGAACAGCTGGCGCAGGTACTGCTCGTCACCCACGGTTTCAGTATAGGGGCTGGCGGCCAGCGGTGGCGTCATGCGGTGCCTGCCCAGCACCAATGGTATGGGCTGCCACTGGCTGATTTCGTTACGGCTGCCTACGATTGAGTAGACCGCCTTGCGGTCACTGACATCAGGCTTGGGCTGCTTGGGCGCGAACAGCTTGCTCAGCAAAAACTTCAGACCCATGGTGATACCGGCCATCAGCAGCTGGCCAAAGAAGCCCAGACTGGTGATGAACGTGCTGAAAGTGCCCAGCAGCGGTATCAGCGCAAACAGCGGCCCCTCAGCCACCGGGCGGGCCACCGCCGTGGTGCCTGCCTTGAGGCGCACGCGGTCCCACATATGTTCAGGCACGGCGGTGCCGTCCTGCAAAAAGATGGTGAAGTTGTGCCGGTACTTGTTGCGCCAGCCGCTATCCTCTAGGCTTAGGTCAAGTGCCTCGGTAATACTCAACCCGGCAGGCACGTCACAGATATGACGCGTGCTGCGCAGTGCATGCTCAAACAGAAAGAACCGCGACACCTCGCTAGGTGCGTATACCTCACCATCAAGGGGCTCAAGCGGCTTCATGGTAGTGGTAGTATCCTTCCAAGGCGTTCTGGTATTTCAGGGTTTCGTAGCTTTCAATCACGGCACCGTATCCGTGTTCAATGTGCAGCATGCGCCCGCTGCCCACCGCCACGCCAATGTGTGGACGGTTGATGAACTCAAGCAGCACCCCGTCACCCACGGCGGGTTCAGCCACACGCACCCAGTGGTCTGGCCTGCCCTCTATCAGCCGCTTGATGATGATGCGATCTAGGGCGCTGCCGTAGGCCCCGCTGTAGCTTGGCAAGGCCACGCCCAGCACTTCTGCATAGGCCAGCCTGAAAAGCCCCCAGCAATCAGCCCCTGCCAGCGTGCGGCCACCGTCAAGCCACGGCACGCCAACAAAGTGTTCAAAGTCTCGTGCAGTGACCGGCCTTCTCACGCAAACGCCCCCGGAAAACCTGAAGGCGTGAATAGCCCGGCTGGGATAGGTTCATCCTCAGCGGCGTCAAGCCCAATGTCAAAGGTGATGATATCGCTGTTGCGCGTGAAGCCGCGCACGTCCATCAGCGGGAACGGTATCTGCACCGTGCTGGGCGCAGATGCAGTGACGATATCAAGGTGGCAGGTGCCGCGCTGGATCATGGTAGACACAAAAGCCACCATGGCCCCGCTGACGTTTTCCACCATCAGCTGCATCCGGGGAGGCCGGTCAGACATGTCGGTGGGCAGGCGCAGGCTCAGCGGGCGGTAGTTGTAGGTCTTGCCCCGGCTGACCGTGCCCCAGACCATTTCAGGGGTGGTGTCCAGCAGCGTGGTGTTGTCGCCACTGAGGTACAGCACCTCGGTAGTGTCAGGGTGGCGTAGCTCAACCAGCATGATGGGCACTTCATCAGACTGCTGTGCTTGGAATTGCTGCCTGAAGTTGAGGCTGATGGTGGTCTTGCTCATGAGGTTTCAAACAACTCAAGTTCCATGGCTACCGACCACGCATTGCCGCCCAGAAAGCTGGGTGCCGGTGGCCTGCCATCAGGCGCAAAGCGTGACAGCGGATTGGCCGTGTTGGGCGTGGCCATGTATTCGGTCGCGGCCTTGGTCTTTTCCATCTGCGGGCTGCTGATGCGCAGCGTCACGTCAATGAAGTGCCCCGGCGTGATGCCAAGGTAGATATAGGACCATATGCCGTTCATGCCGGTGGCCACGGGCTGCCAAGTGTGTTCGTAACGCTGGGTGTTCAGTGCGGCGGTGGTCAGCAGCGGTTTGAAGTCGGTCAGCTTGTTGATGGTGACCGGATTGTTCTGCATCAACAGGTAGATGCCACTGACCCACGACAGGTCACCTGACAGGTAGCGGCAGTAGAGGCTCTGCGTCCATATCTCCCCGGATGCCGCTACAATGGATGGGTTGTGAAAGTAGATGTAGGCGTTGCCGGTGGCTGAGCCGGAGAAGTTCACATCCACATAGGCAAGGCCGCCCTCAACGCCTACTTCAGCCACTTTCTTGGATATGCCGTTCTGCACGCCTATGGGGCCCCAGCCGGTGGGCAGGGTGCCGGGGTTGCCTGATACCGCGCCTGCCGTGCTGCTGTTGGGCACCCAGTTGCGGCGGTAGCCGTAGCCGAACACCGGGTCAGGGAACTCAAACGGCAGCTTGCCGTCAAGCGTGGTGGTGCGCCAGAAGGTGCGCAGCGTGTCCAGCTGGGCTTTCTTCATCACCATGACGCCCGCCACCCGGCGCGGCATGCTGCTGATGCGGCTGCGCACCAGCGCAGGGCCCAGTTCAGGGTTGGTGCTGAGGCGGTTATCCGCAAAGTTGTCAGAATAGCCTTGGTTGCTGAACTGTTGCGGCAGTGACTGGGGCCAGATAAGTGCCATGGCGTCACCTCATCTTCATGCGCTCTTGCAAGCCGAACTTGCTGCGCATCGCGTTGTTGGTGGCGGTGCCGCGTTGGTCCATATTGTTGGCCTGCATGCGGTCTATGATGACTTCCAGCGTCATGCCACTCTTGTCGCGCTTTTCCTCTGTCTTCACCTGCGCGCCCACGTAGTTGTGCACGTTCACCGTGGTCTTGCCGCCCAGCGTGGCCTGCGCCGCCGCCATAGACGGGAACACCGGCTCACCCTGCCGCAGCACAGCTGGGTATTCATCAGCGGCAAACATGTTGCCACCGTGTAGGCGCGGTGCGCTGCCCCATGGGGCCATGCTGGCAAAGTGGCGGCTGACGCGGCTGCTGACGCCCACGTTGCCGCCGTGGTAGAGCCCGGTGAAGCCGCCGCCAGCACCCAGTATGCTCATGGTTGCGCCGGGGCTGATGTTGGTCATGAAATCAAGCGCGCCGCCGCTGCCGCCAAACATGTTCATCAGGTTGCCGAACCAGCCGCTGCCGCCGCCACCCGCGCTACTCATGAAGCTGCTGAGCGTCTTGCCCAGTTCACTCATGCCACCGGCCAGACTGCCAAGGCTCTTGGCGGTAGCGCCGGATATGCCCTGTAGATCCGTGAAGCTCTCAATGATCTTGGCGGAGCTATCAGGCACCTTGTCAACCGACTCCACTGCCTTCTTGACCGAACTGTCAAATTTCTCTACGGATGCAGTACTGTCATCCACAACCCTGTCACCGCTGCCACCGTACTTGTTGAGCGCGCTTTGTGCGTTGCCATAGCGGCCTCGCCAGTTGTGGATACCTTCAGGGTTATCCCATGAGAAGCCTTGCGCCCGCTCGTAGCCACCAAATGCCCCGGTAGCCTCACGCAGGTTGGTTGACTTGCGCAGCGCACCCCATGCGCCCGACTCGCTGGTGTTCAGTTCGTGCGCGGCAAAGTCCAGCTGGCCTTTAACATCCGTTTTCCAATCAGACCCTACGAATGCCTTCATGGCAGGGCCGCGATCATTCCACTGAAACAGACCTAGCGCATTGCCATTGTCACCGGCCACACCGGGCCTGAAGCCGCTTTCCGCCTGCACGTGGCCCATGATGGCCGCCACCTGAAAGTCAGGCAGGCCCTTGCCCTTGAAGAAACTCCATACCTGTTGCGCCACAGCGCCTGTGGAAATTGACCCACCGCCGCCGCCACCGCCAC
>Ga0184611_1000042_pt1 | contig 22762 bp, 15 predicted proteins | sample PLM3_5_coex_FD_133162 | JGI IMG/M metagenome (GOLD analysis project Ga0184611, IMG submission 133162) | Groundwater sediment microbial communities from an aquifer in East River, Colorado, USA - PLM3_5_coex | ecosystem: Environmental > Terrestrial > Soil > Riparian zone | place: USA: East River...
AATCAAACGAAAGTCCCGACTGCCAGTCAGGTTGCCTTGTTTTCAATAATAAAACGCCACCTGTGCCCGCACCATACAAACTGCTGCCCGGGCCTTTGATCACTTCGGCTGATTGAATATTATAAAAACTTAATTGGTTGAGATAAGTATTACCGCCCGGATCGGTATAAGGAATATCGTTGAAATAAGTCTTTACATTTCTTACACCAAAGGGAGAACGCAATGAGCTGCCACGAATATTCAACCGGTAACTTCCCGGCGAACGTTCTTCCATTCTTATTCCCGGGTTAGCATTCATTGCAGGAAGAATATTGGTATTATTAAAATGTGATAGTTGTGTTTTATTGATAACAGCGATCGATGCAGGCACTTGCATCAGTTTCCTGTTTTGCTCATAAGCTTTCACAGTTACTTCCTGCAAGGTTTGAGATGAATCTTGTTCAGTCTGCTGCGCCTTTAAAAAAACTATTTGTGATAAAAGCAGTATGGTTATTAAAAAATGTTTCATAAATGCAGGAGAGTAAAGTTAACCTCAATATTCTTTATCTTCCGCCCATGAAGTCAAATAAATTGAATCTTTTTTCCTTTACCATGATCGTGGTGGGCTTAGTGATTGGCATGGGAATTTTCCGGGCAGCAGCTACCAGTGCCAAAGATGCGATCAATCCAACGGTTTATTTTTCAGCCTGGGTGATCGGTGGTATCGTGGCTTTGTGCGGCGCTTTGACTTATGCCGAAATAGGAAGCCGTTATCCCGTAACCGGTGGTTATTATAAAGTTTTTGCTAAAGCATATCATCCAAGCATTGCTTTTGCTATTAATTGTCTCATACTTGTTAGCAATGCTGCAAGCTTAAGCGCTGTAGCGTTAATTGGAAGCGGGTATTTGTTAAAATTATTTCCCGGGCAATGGACAGATGTAGATAAAGCTATACTAAGCAGCATGGCGATTATTATTTTTTACTTCATCAATCTTCGTGGTCTAAAGGTCAGTTCCGTGGCACAGAATATTCTTATGCTTATTAAGATCACCATGATACTTGTACTGATCGTTGCTTTGTTTTTCCCGCAGCATTATGTTGATAATACTGCCGCCCACGAAGTAGTGAGTTCGGATAAAATGAACTGGATAAGAAGTTTAGGAATAAGTCTTGTGGCCGTTTCTTTTACTTACGGAGGTTACCAGCAGACGATCAATTTTGGGAGTGAGGTCGATAAGCCGGCAAAGAATATCCCTCGTGGTATATTTATTGGCATTGCAATTATTATAGCATTATATCTTCTCGTGAATTTGAGCTATTATAATATTGTTGGTTTTGATAGAATGAAAGGGGAAAGAGAAATAGCATACGTGTTGATGGATAAAGTTTTTGGCCAGCAGGGAGCTTTTATTTTTTCAGGATTTTTATTTTTAGGTGTCCTTGCTTATGTAAATGGGCTATTAATGAGTAACCCACGAGTTATGTATGCTATGGGAGAGGATAGGAGTTTGCCAGCTGTGTTTGCCAAACGAAATGAAAAAACCGGAGTGCTTACTTTTTCATTAACTGTATTTGCGGCAGTTTGTATCATTATTTTATTTTTCATGCAGCAATTTGAAAAGATATTGGCTTTCACCATTTTTTTAGATTGTTTTGGAATGATACTGAGCAGCGCTACTATTTTTTGGTTCAGGAAGAAGACAAAACATCTTGATGGTACAGGCATTTATAAAATGAAATTATTCCCAATATTCCCTCTCATCTTTATTGCTACTTATACATTTGTCGGTATTAGCATAGCCATGGATTATAAGAACAATGATTATGCAGCACTCACAGGTCTTGGAGTACTAGCTGTATTTACAGTATTGTATTTTTTGTTCAACAAGAAACAAGCAAATCAAAATAAAGCCGAACTATAAATGGATCTTTCCTATATAATAAATGAATTAGGAGAAGAAAGAGAAAACTATTTCAATGCTATTTCTCCGCCAATAGCCCAAACAAGCAATTTTGCTTTTAAAACGGTTGCTGATCTAAGTAAAGCCTTTGAAGATGAAATGGGAGGTTATTTATACAGCCGCGGCTTAAATCCCACTGTTGAGATCCTTAGAAAAAAATTAGCGGCACTCGATGGTGCAGAAAATTGTCTTGTTTTCAATAGCGGTGCAGCGGCCATTTTTGCCGGTGTGCTCGCCAATGTAAAAGCAGGAGATCATATTGTTTCTGTAAAAGCGCCCTATACATGGGCGCAAAGAATGTTTGATGTGGTGTTGCCAAGATTTGGTGTAACGACCACCTATATTAATGGAACCACAATCGAAAACTGGGAAGCAGCTACAAAACCGAATACAACTTTATATTATCTCGAATCACCTAACAGTTGGGATTTTGCCTTGCAACCGTTAAAAGAAGTTGCTGCGCTGGCAAGATCAAAAGGCATTACAACATTTATTGACAATAGTTACTGTTCACCACTGTATCAAAAACCAATTGAAATGGGAATTGATATGGCTATGCAAACTGCAACCAAATATATCGGCGGGCATAGTGATACACTTGGCGGAGTATTAAGCGGAACCCATGCGATGATGAAGAAAATATTTGACAGTGAATATTTGAATATCGGCAGCGGCCTACAACCTTTTAATGCCTGGCTATTGATAAGAGGTCTGCGAACGTTACCTGCCCGTATTGACCGCATAACAAAAACTTCTCTTGAGGTTTTGAAATTTTTAAAGTCACATCCGAAAATAGAAGCTGTCATTTTTCCTTTGGATGAATCATTTCCACAATACCAACTGGCAAAGCAACAAATGTCTGGCGCCTGCGGCTTAATGACGTTGGTTTTAAAAGCAAATAAAAGAGAAGAGATCGTGCAATTCTGCGAAAGCCTTCAACATATAATGATGGCGGTAAGCTGGGGTGGACATGAAAGTTTGGTGATACCTAAATGTTCGGGAATTTCGGTTTTAGATTTTGATCCTTCAAATCATGAACACCGCTATGTACGGTTGTATGTGGGTTTGGAGGATTCAGAGTATCTAATAAAGGACCTTGAACAGGCATTTAATATGATCAGCTGATATTTCAGTAATTCTGGTAGTATATTTAAGTATAATTCTGTGTTGTGAGCAAAATTGCTTTCAAATTCATCCTGCTTTTTTATCCTTTTTTTGTATTTGCACAATTTGAGCCTGTAAGGAATTTTTCGGTTAAGGATGGACTGCCTTCAGGTGTTGTCTATGATTGCCTACAGGATAAACAAGGCTTTATTTGGTTCGCTACAGCCGCAGGCCTTGCAAGGTTTGATGGATTTAATTTTAAAGTATTTACAACAGAAGATGGTCTTACAAATAATGAAGTGTTGCAAGTAGCATTAGATCCAGATGGTAGTATCTGGATATTTCCTTTTGGAACAACAGGCTGTATTTATGATCCGGCTACCCAGAAATTTTACAACGAAAAAAACTACTCCGAATTACAAAAGATAAAAGATCTTAAACCCTCAACTATAATCAGGAACTCCGCCTCGGGTCTTATAGGTCATTCAGTCAACGAAACTTTTTTCCTCGAAAATAAAAAAATCAGGTTCATTAAGCATGGAAGAGATGTATGGCCCGTTAACAGCGATAGCATTATACTCTTTCCTGATGTTAAAAGTTGCTACCTGTTTGCGAATAATGATAGCACCGTTTTAGATTTTCCTATACCGGAAATAGATATAAATTTTTCAAAATCTCCTGATTGGGGAAGATGGAAAATATTTATTAATTCAAGTGAGACCACAGAGCTTAGTCTTTATGAATATACAAACGATGGATCAGTAACGCAAAGAGCATTATTCAGGAGCGATCATTTGATAAGTAGTGTAACCAAATACGATAGAAAGATTTACATAACCACAGTAAATGGTATCTATGTAACAGATACATTGCTTACACAATTAGAATATTTTTTTCCTGGAAAAAACATAAGTAAGGCCTTTGTTGATAAAAATGGTAATGAATGGCTTTGTTCACTTTCAGGAGATGGAGTTTATATGCGTTTAAAAAATCGAGTTAAGCAGTTCAATACAACTTCAGGATTGCCCGTTGACAATATAACTTCCTTGAAAATAAATAAAGACAATTTGCTGATCTGCGGTGATGAAAAAGGGAATGTATACAAAATTGACCCGGACGAACAGATCATAAAACCTTTTTACATAACAAAATTGCCAAATGCAATTCGTGGAATAGAGTTGCATAAAAATTCATTCCTTGCTTATTCCAACTATAAATTATTTTCAGATAATAAACTTTTGCCAGAAAATTTTGGAGCAATCAAATCTGTGATAGCTGATGCAAATGATAATTTATTAGTTGGATCACATTCCTGGTTAACCCTTTACAATGAAGAGAATAGGAAATTTGACATTATTGGAGAAGGACCAAGATTTACAGCCCTTGCTTACACTGACAATAAGTTGTATTATGGAAATAATAAAGGCCTTTTTGAAAAAGCTGATTACAAAAGTTTATTTTACGAAACCCCTGTTAAGAATAAATCAGAAGTATTAAGACAGCCAGTCAATCATTTGCTTTCAACGATAGATGGTATTTTATGGATAGCAACGAATAATGATGGTATTGTTGCTTATCTAAAAGATAGAATAATTGGTCACTTCAACACTTTATCAAGTCCGGCAATGACCAGCAACATTTGCAAAAAAATATTTTTTGATAAAGAGAATAATTCAATTTGGGTTGTGACAAACAAAGGGCTTAACAAAATTAGTTATAAACTACGGAGAGACTCGCTTAGCGCTGTTATTAACTCCATTACTTCTTCAGAGGGTTTGAATGATGATGATGTTAACGATGTATGTGTGAAAGATGGGGAGGTGTATGCAGCTACTATTAAAGGAATATGTGTGTTTAATGTAGATCTTTCACAGGAAAAAATACCAATCCGGATCATAGATATAGTTATAAAAGATTATTCTTCGGATTCAACAAGTTCGGTGAGGTTGAATTATGATCTTAAGTATAGCCAAAATAATATTTCGATCAGCTACACAGCAATTTGCTTTACTTGTAACAACAAACTTGTTTACCGATACAGAATGTTAGGAATTGGTAATGATACTTTATGGAAAACCACGACTGCAAATACAGTAGAGTTTGGAGAATTGAAAAAGGGCCGTTATACTTTCCAGGTAAGAACAGACCTGGGCAACATGCAAGAATTGAGATTTTACATCAGACCAGCATTTTGGCAAACAAATCTTTTTTATTTGTTCGTAGCGATTGCTGTGCTGGGCCTTTTCTTTTTTTTAATAAGATATATAACAGGGCAAATTCGGAAAAGAGAGATTGAAAAAACAACTATCAATAAAAAATTTGCAGAATTAGAATTCCAGGCATTACAGGCCCAAATGAATCCCCACTTTGTTTTTAACGCAATGAATACTTTACAGAATTACATATTGAAAAATGAATCAGAAAATGCGAGCGAATATCTTGCGAAATTTGCCCGATTAATGCGATTGTTTCTTGAATCATCAAGAAACAAATTCATAGAATTAAGGAATGAGATCGAACTGTTAAGAAATTATATTGAATTGGAGCAAACACGATTACAATATAGTTTTAAATATGAGATCAATATTGATCCCAACGTAGAAATGGATGCAAGGATTCCCTCTGTAATGATCCAGCCATTTGTTGAGAATGCCATTCTTCATGGAATACGACACAAAACTGACGCGAATGGTCTGTTAGAATTGCATTTTAGCGCTTGGGACCATATGTTAGCATGTCAAATACGAGATAATGGAATAGGGAGAGCTGAATCAGCAATCATTAACAGCACAAAGGACAAATTATATAAATCGCAAGCATTGAATATTATAGATGAAAAGGTAAAAACATTAAAGGAAATCAATAATGTTGACATTAAGATCTCAATTAAGGATGTCATTAATGACAATGGAGATGTATCCGGCACAACTGTTACAATACAATTTGGTCCGAATAATTAATATAATCGTATGTTAAGAACACTCCTTATAGATGATGAAGCAAGAGCAAGAGAAAACTTACGAATTCTTTTGCAGAGGCATTGTACTGGCGATGTTGAGCTAATAGGAGAGTCTGAAAATGTGGAAAAAGGGTATAGGGATATTGTTACATTAAAACCAGATCTCGTTTTCCTTGATATTGAAATGGGAAAGGGTACTGGTTTTGATCTGCTCAGCCGGTTTGATCATTATCCTTTCAAAGTAATTTTTGTAACAGCCTATGATCATTATGCAATCAAGGCAATAAAATTTTCAGCACTTGATTATCTTCTTAAGCCAGTCTCAATAAAAGATCTGATAGATGCTGTGAGCAAGGCAAAAGCGGCGGGCAATTATAATAAAGATGCGCATTTCCAAACTCTTTTCGAGGTTATTAAAAAGCCAAAACATAATACAAACAGAATAGCAATACCTGTTCAGGGTGGGTACAGCCTAGTGTCTGTTGACCAGATTATTTTTTGCCAGGCACAAAAGGAATATACTTTTATCCACCAGGTAAATGGCGAAATAATTTGTTCTTCACTAAATCTTGGTGAATATGATGACCTTTTACAAGATTTTGATTTTTTTAGAGTGCACCATTCTTATATCATCAACCGTCAGTATATACAACGCTACATTCGGGGAGAAGGTGGAGAAATAATCACTAATAATAATCAACACATTCCTGTCAGCAGGCGAAAAAAAGATGAGTTTCTTCAATGGTTAACTAATAAATAATGGTTATAACCACTTATTACTATCTCCTGCCAGTTATTAATTGCGAATTTTTCATTTCTGTTCCTTTTATATATTTACTATAAGCTGCCAATCGGGACCATTAACCATTATTAAGAACTATTATTTGTGAAACAATAAAAGTCTTCACTTTCCAAAGATCATTAGATTTATAAACACTTTAAATTAAACGAACTTTTATGAAAAACTTAAAATCGTTACTCCCGGCACTATGGCTGGGAATTCTTGTTTCTAGTTTTTCCTCATGCTCAAAGGATGATGATAAACCAGATAACACATCAAATGATCCAATCGTTGTAAGTTTAACTGCTGATTCCTGGGATTATTATGGGAAATCCTCCGAACGATATTATGCTCCCGCCAGCGGTACTTTTGAATTTAACAGTGAAGGCGTGAAAGGATTTGGCGAGTCTTACAGGCATGGCGCATATCTTGTAACAAGAAGTTGTTTTGATCTTAATAATAAGACACTTTACATGAAATGGAAGACCCATGATGGGGGTGCTTTTTGCAGTTACGCAATTTCCCTCACATACAGTGCTTTTATTTATAGCGATGCGGGGGTAAACAATTACATCGATTTCAACTGGTGTTCTTCTCCTACGGTCTATAGCACTACTACGCTAATAAATAATGATACCTGGTATTATACCACAGTAAGTATAGCAAATGGCAAGTATGTTACAAAAACCGCTACATCTAATTATGCCGATAATGGCGGGACTGTTTTTGAAAACAGAACGAACAGTATTTCAAACACAAAAGGAAGACTCAGTTTGAATTCCGGGGATGCTTATGGTGGTAAGGCTTCTTATATTGTTGTTGGTGAACTAAAAGTGAAATAAATAAATCAAAAAACAGTCGCCAACATAGCATCTGCAAGGAGAGATTCGTTGCTACTAGTCAAACATTTTTTCCACCTTACATGTGGTCCTCGGGCAATTCCAAAGAGATCCATAGTGAAGCCCTGAATTCATGCTACAGATCCCTTTTGGTCCGCCCCATCATTCCAAATTGTGCCCAATTAGGATTTTATTTCCTATCCTCAATCTATATTGTTATTGTGACAGCCGTAAGCTGGGCGGGCATGAAAGTCTGATGATCCCTAAATGTTCGGGAATTCCGATCTCTGAATTCGATTCGGAAAACCTGGAGCACCATTACGTAAGGTTGTAGGTAAGTTTGGAAGAAGCCGGTTACCTAATTAAGATTTGGATCAGGCCCTGGAAAAAATGAACAATAATTAACCCTCCGTTTGTCAAAATTCGGTCATGGGGAAAACCAATTCTCCTAATTTTGCGCCATGTTTAAAAAGAGTCTTTTTTTTCTGGCCATTGTAGTTATGGCCGTTTCAGCACAAGCACAGGAAAAATGGAATTTGTTGAAATGCGTTCAATACGCAAAAGCTAATAATATTTCTGTGAAACAAGCAGACCTGCAAACCCGTTTTTCTGATGTAACCTATAACCAAAGTAAAAGTGCACAGTACCCATCGCTGAATTTCCAGAACAGTACCAGCTATAGTTTTGGTCGTTCAGAAAACCCGTCAACCGGTGTATTGGAGGATAATAATTTCTTAAACTCCACCTTCAGCCTTCAATCGGGGGTTACTTTGTTCAATTGGTTTGTGAAAAGAAATACTATTGAAAGTAACAAGCTGGCAAATGAAGCGGATAAGGCACAAGTATTAAAAGTACAGGATGATGTTGCATTGAATGTTGCCGTTGCCTATTTGCAAATACTGCTTGCCAGAGAGCAGGCAAACCTTACAAGAGTTCAGATCGGTACTACACTCGAGCAATTAACTAATACCAGGAAAAAAGTCGATGCAGGAGTACTGCCCGAGTTAAATGCTGCTGAACTGGAAGCACAGCTTAGCCGTGACAGTTCAAACCTGATAACAGCAGAAGCAAGTGTACAGACATTTATTTTGCAAATGAAAGCATTGCTTAATTTGGATGCTGGTGCTGCCTTCGATATTGAATCACCATCGGTAGGAAATATTTTTATTGAAAATTTGGCGGACCTGCAACCAGAAGCTGTTTATGCGCTGGCATTACAAAACCTTCCGCAAAATAAAGTGATCGACCTTCGACTCATGTCTGCAAAAAAAGATGTAGATGTTGCAAAAGGATTAATGTACCCATCGATAACAGCATTTGGCGGAATTGGTACCAGTTATGTAAATGTAAAAAGGCCGGTGTATGTTAAGGGGCCATATGAAGCCACTGAGGCGTATGTAACAGTCGGATCCACCAAATTCGATGTATTCGCTCAACCTGTTATTCAAACCGGCGAAAGACTTACTCCTTTTGGCGACCAGCTAAATACAAACCTCAGTGAGAGAATTGGAATTGGGTTAAACATTCCCATTTTTAATGGAAAATCTGCCCGTGCAAACTGGGAAAGAACAAAACTGCAAGTAAGACAATGGGAACTAACCAAAGAACTGGATAACCAGACTTTGAAACAGAATATTTACAGGGCATATAATGAGGCTACATCATCCATGCAGTTATATAATGCCGACAAGAAAAGTGTTCAGACGTCTGGAAAATCTTATGAATATGCGCAAAAAAGATATGACCTGAACTTGTTATCAACTTTTGATCTGCTCAATAGCCAGAATAACTATTTGAGAGCGCAGATACAGGCATTGTATTCACAGTATGATTATATCTTTAAGATGAAGTTGCTTGAATTTTATAAAGGACAGGGAATAAGATTATAAAGCCCAAACCCCTAAAAGGGCTTTTGGGACAAATCTATATTTTGAAATAAATTTTAATCATCAAATACTCTCCGCCTTGGGCGGAGATGGGGGTCAATAATATGAGTAAAACTGTAAAATGGATATTGATTGGTTTGGTTGGAGTAATTGTTTTGTTGGTAGTGTTTAAAATGATGGCAGGAAACAAAGAAACAGGGGTAAAAGTTTCCGTTGAAAAAGCAAGCCGCCGCACAATTACTGAAACTGTAAACGCAAGCGGAAAAGTATATCCCGAGGTTGAAGTAAAGATCAGCCCCGATATTTCCGGAGAAGTGGTTGAGCTGAATGTCGAGGAAGGCGACAGCGTACAAAAAGGACAGATCCTTGCAAGAATTTTTGCTGATATCTATGCATTGCAAAGAGATGAAGCCGCTTCCCGTGTAAATCAATCCGCAGCTACGGTGGAGAATAGCAAAGCATCGCTTGAAGCATTGCAGGCAGCGCTTGACCAGGCAAAGCAAAACTATGACCGTAATAAAAAATTGTATGATGATAAAGTGATATCCCGTTCAGAGTTCGAGGGATATGAAACAACCTACAAATCGGCGCAGGCTAATTATAATGCAGCGAAACAAAACATAAAAGGTTTGGAGGCGGGAGTGCAAACAGCCCAAACCGGTTTGAGTTCGGCAAATAAAAACCTGGGAAGAACAACACTGATTGCGCCAATGAACGGTGTCATTTCTTCCCTGTTAGTAAAAAAAGGAGAGAGAGTTGCAGGTAATAGTTTCAGCATTGGTACAGAAATGATGCGTGTTGCTGATATGAGTGTGTTGGAGGTAAGAGTAGATGTGGGTGAGAATGATGTAGTGAAAGTGCATCTTGGCGATAGCGCCGACGTGGAAGTGGATGCTTATAATAACAGGAAGTTCAAAGGAATAGTAACACAGATCGCAAGCAGTACAAAAGGCGGTGCAGGCAGCGCATTAGCCAGTACCGATGTAACGCAATATGAAGTAAGGATAAGACTTGACAGGGGCTCTTACAGTGATCTTATAGACCCGTCAAAACCAAAAAGTTTTCCTTTTCGCCCCGGGATGAATGCCAGCGCCGACATAAAAACCAAACGCAGGGATAATGTGCTGTCTGTTCCAATTAATTCAGTTACTACAAGAGTGATTGGCAGTGATAAAACAATCGCAGATAAAAAGAAAGATGAAGAAAAAAAACAAAGAGTGGAAGGAAATGCTGATCAAGCAGTTTCTGTAAACACCGATGAACTGGAAGAATTAGTTTTTGTGGTACAAAAGGATGGTAAAGTAAAAAGGGTAAAAGTAAAAACCGACATACAGGATATTAATTACATCGAAATAAAAGAAGGACTGGCGGAAGGGGATGAAGTGGTGACAGGTCCTTTTAATGCCATCAGTAAGACGTTAAAAGATGCTACTGTGGTAAAAGTGGTTCCGAAGGATAAGTTGTTTGAGAATTAGGCAGAACCACAATTAACATGATTTAATTGGATTAATAGGAAATTTGGAAGAGTCTTGTGAAACAAGGCTCTTTTTCTTTATTATATTATTTCAGGATAGGGAGTCAGTTGCTTAATTTTATTTCGGCATAATCATTTATAATCCTATTAATCACGGTTCTGATCTATGTTTGGTATTATCGGCAGTGGAAGTTGGGCGACGGCATTGGCAAAAATTCTTACAGACAATAATGAACAAATTAACTGGCTGGTAAGAACAGATGCCATGGCTGATTTTATCAGCCAGCAAAAACACAATCCTAATTATTTAACCACTGCAATATTTGATCCTTCATTACTTGTCCTCGATACGAACGTTTCAAAAATTGTTGCTGCTTCAGACTATATTATTATAGCTACACCATCTGCCTATATAGCTGATACATTGAAAGGCTTATCAAAAAGAGACCTGGAGGGTAAGAAAGTTATTTCTGCAGTGAAAGGAATTATCCCGCAGGAAAATATTTTGCTGAATGATTACCTCGAAAAAGAATTTGATGTGGCGCTGAAAGATTATTTCACCATCATGGGCCCCTGCCATGCCGAAGAAGTGGCAGCCGAGAAATTATCATACCTCACTTTTTCCGGGGCTGATGAAGAAATGGCTGCCGAGATCGCTACCCATTTTAAATGCGAATACCTGAATACGGTGATCAATGATGATATATATGGTGTACAGTTTGCGGCAATTTTGAAAAATATTTATGCACTCGGAGCCGGCATTGCTCATGGGTTACAGTATGGCGATAACTTTTTAAGTGTATTGATCGCTAACAGCGCCGATGAAATGGCCGGGTTCCTGCTCAATGTCGGCATTCATAATATTGAAGTGGGAAAACATGAAGGTGAAGACCCTGTGACCCATAAAAGAAAAGCAAACTATGCGGCTTCGGTTTACCTTGGTGACCTGCTGGTGACTTGTTATTCATTGTACAGTCGTAACCGGACTTTTGGGAAAATGATCGGCAAAGGTTATTCCGTTAAAGCTGCTCAACTGGAACTGAATATGGTGGCAGAAGGATACAATGCTTCGAAGAGTATCTACACCATTAATAAAAATGTAAAGGCTGAAATGCCGATAGCAGAAACGGTTTATAAAATTTTGTGGGAACAAGTTCCGCCGGAAGAAGGGTTTAAACAGATCGAAGAAGCATTGGTTTAAATGGCATCAACAAAAAGTTCGGCAGCAATACCATCTGCAAATAGTTTTCCTTCTTTGGTTAGTATTAATTTATTTTCCTTCAAGATCAATTTACCTGATTCAATGAATTTCTTACTAGCAGCCCGCAATTCATGGCTTAAAGATCCAGGCAATTTATCTAAGTCCAATCCTTCTTTTGTTCTCAAAGCAGTCATGATATATTCATTTGTTTTCTGAGAAGGAGTTAATATTTCTTTTTCAAAAGGGATCTCATTTTTTTCAAGAGATTCTATATAAGTATTGTTATTGGAAATATTCCATTGCCTGCTTTCACCATTAAAAGAATGTGCAGAAGGACCAAGCCCAAGATATTTTTTTCCCTGCCAGTAAGATGAATTATGTCTGCTTCTAAAACCCGGTTTTGCAAAATTTGAGATTTCATAATGCTCATAGCCGGCATCTCCTAACCATTCCATTAGCAATAAAAATTGTTCGGCTTGTTTTTCCTGCTGAATATCTTCCTTCTTTTTTTCTTTGATCATTTTGCTCAAAAGAGTTTTTGGCTCAACTGTAAGTGCATAACAGGAAATATGCGGAATGTTTAAAGCAATTACTTTTTCTACATTCTGTTTCCATTTTTCATTGGATAAAAGCGGATGACCATAGATAAGATCAATTGTTATATTGTCAAATTGTTTAATTGCTGATCGCAAACTCTCAACTGCCTGTTGAGCATTATGGGCTCTGTTCATCCATGAAAGATCTTCTTCAAAAAAACTTTGTACGCCAATGCTCAGCCGGTTAATGCCAATTTCTTTCCATCCAGCAAGTTTTTCTTCATTAATATCATCGGGATTTGCCTCGAGGGTTATTTCGGCATCTTTTGCAACATTGAAAAGCTCCTTTATTTTTTCAATCTGTAATCGTAAATCTGAGATCTGCAATATCGAAGGTGTTCCTCCTCCGAAATAAATTGTTTCTACCAATTCATTTCCCAAATAATCCTTTTGCAATTCAGTTTCCTTCAATAAAGAGTCTAACAATTCGTTTTTATACCGCAGTGACGTGGAAAAATGAAAGTTGCAATAATGACAAGCCTGCCTGCAAAATGGAATATGTATGTAAATCCCGGCCAAATAAAATATTTTTGAATATCCTTTGAATGCCTAATCCCGCAAAAATACAAAGTCATCTGCCGGCAGCATTGCTGTTTTTGATCATTATTTTAATTCAAAACATTTCATTTGGGCAAACATCTTATTTTTTAATTGCAAGATCCGTTGATAAAACTTCCGAATTTTTGAAAAATGAAATTGGTTTGCAAACTGAATTCCCTTCAAGACCTGTCTGCATTGATTATGTAAATAAGCTGCCCTCTTTATTGCAGGCTAAGGGATTTGTAAATGCCTCATTGGATAGCATTTTTTTTGATACCACGTCAGCAAGGCTGGTACTTTATATTGGCGAGCAATATAAATGGGCTCATATAAATATTGCTTCGGCCGACCCACAAGTGCTTTCAGTTTCAGGGTGGAATGGAAAAATATTTTCCAATAAACCGATGAACTTCGATCAGCTCAGAGGTTTCCAGGAGAACATGCTTATTTATCTTGAAAACAATGGCTACCCTTTTGCAAAAATTTATCTTGATAGCATCAGTTTGACCGAAGACAGTGTGAATGCTAGTTTAATGATCGAAAAAGGTCCGTTTTACAAAATTGACAGTATACGGGTTTATGGCAGCGCAAAAATTTCAAATACTTTTCTACAACACTATCTTGACATTCCAAATGGAAGTGTCTACAACAGGGAAAAGTTATTGCGTATTTCAAAAAAGATTAGGGAACTCAGTTTTGTAGAGGAGGAACAGCCCTCTAACATGAGTTTACTTGGTTCGGGTTCTGTTCTGAATTTATATTTAAAACAACGACGCAGCAGCCAGGTCAATGCACTCATTGGTTTTTTGCCAAACAATGACCAGCTTTCCTCAAAAAAACTATTGGTCACCGGCGAAGCAAATATTAATCTGCAGAATGCATTTGGCGGCGGTGAGGCGCTTGGACTTAACTGGCAGCAACTGCAGGTAAAATCACCGAGACTGAATATTTTTTACCGCCATCCTTATTTATTCAATTCACCGCTCGGAGTTGATTTTTCTTTTGACATGCTTCGCAAAGACAGCAGCTACTTAAATATTAACCTGAACCTTGGCGCCCGGTATGTGCTTTCCGAATCGCAATCTGGAAAAATATTTCTTCAGCACCTACAAACCATCGTCAGCCAGGGAGGTATTAACGAAGCACAAGTGATCGCATCCAAAACATTACCCGATATCGCAGATGTTAGCTCATTGGGTCTTGGAGTGGAATTTGAAAAAAATAAAACCAATTATCGGTTTAATCCAAGAAGTGGTTATCAACTCACCGTTGGAGGATCAGGTGGAACAAAGAAGATCAAAAAAAATAATGAGATACTTGAGTTAAAAGATCCATCGGATCCATCATTCGATTTTGATGGATTGTATGATACGGTAAAACTGAAGTCATATCAATTGAGATTACTGGGCGCTATTGCAAAATATTTTCCGATAGGAAAACAGGGCACATTTAAAACTGCGATCAGCGGCGCCACCCTTTTAAGCGATAATATTTACCGGAATGAACTTTTCCAGATCGGGGGATATAAAATGCTCCGTGGTTTTGATGAAGAAAGCGAGTATTTATCGCAGTATGTTGTTGGTACATTGGAGTACCGTTATTTGATCGGTCTAAATTCTTTTTTCTTTGGATTTGTTGATGGCGGTTGGGGAAGAAATAATAGCCATAGTTCAAAATACACGCATACTTATATTGGTACAGGGCTTGGACTTGCGTTGGAAACAAAGGCCGGAATTTTTAACCTGGCGTGGGCTGTTGGCAAAAGAGATGATACCCAGTTTAATTTGCGTCAGTCCAAGATCCATTTTGGATTTATAAATTATTTTTAGAGAATCCTTCTTTCTTTTCATCCCCATAAAACACTTTAATACTTTTGCGATTCGAATGAAGCATCTCTATCTACTATTACTTTTTATTTGCTTGTACCCTGCAGCCGTTTTTGCACAGGTTGATTCTACCAATACACAAACAGATAGTTTGCGAAAAGATACTTTACGACCCAAACCACGGACCATAAGAATTACTGATTCAACAAGAGTAATTAAACCCACGATCTCGCATATTGATAGTTTACAATTAAAAGATTCTATCCGGATAAAAGATTCTTTGCGATCAGTTCAGCAAACGGCAGATTCACTTCAAAATAAATTAAAAGAACAATTGCCCGTTCAAGTTTTAAAAGAGGGCGATAAGAAGATCTTTACTGGCAAAGAATTTCTTTTTTATTACCTGATCTTTTTGTTGATACTATTTGGCCTGTTACGAAGAGCATTTGCAAAATATTTTTATGACCTGTTCCGGGTTTTTTTCAAAACCACCTTAAAACAAAGGCAAACACAAGAGCAATTGCTTCAGTCTTCTTTGGCTTCGGTGCTTATGAATAGCTTTTTTGTTTTATCTGGCGGTCTTTATGTCAATTTTCTTCTTCAATACTTTCAACTTGTAATTTCAGATAACTTTTGGTTGCAGTACGTTTATTGTGCAGGTGCCCTGGCAGCGATCTACCTGGTAAAATATATAGGACTAAAAATTACCGGTTGGCTGTTTAATGTAAGTAATGCAACCGACTCTTATATTTTCATAGTTTTTATTATTAATAAGATGCTGGGCATATTTCTTTTGCCTTTTCTGCTTTTATTGGCCTTTGCAAACGACCCTTTGTACAGCTCAGCCATGATTATTTCATGGATGGGTATAGCTTTACTTCTTATTTACAGGTTTATTTTATCTTATGGGGCCTTACGTAAAGAGGTAAAACTCAACTCATTTCATTTCATTTTATATATTCTTGGTTTCGAGGTTATCCCCCTTTTGCTGATTTACAAGCTGTTATTGCTCATTTTTTAAAAAGAACTTACTAACTTTGCAAACAATTTAGCCGAAACTGTATGGTAAAAAACGGGAAAGCTGATACCTCAGCTAAACATGTGAAAAAGATTTTAGTTACCCAACCCAGGCCGGAAAGCGATAAATCGCCGTACTATGAGCTTTCAAGAAAATATAGTCTTGAACTCGACTTCCATCCTTTTATCCGCCTTGAAGCAATTCCTGGAAAAGAATTCCGCAAACAAAAAATTGAGATCCAGAACTATACAGGGGTGATCTTTACCAGCCGCAATGCGATAGACCATTTTTTCCGTACCTGTGAGGAACTTAAAGTCAATGTCTCCCAGGATACCAAATATTTCTGCATTACTGAGGCTGTGGCTCTATATCTTCAAAAGTTCATTCTTTATAGGAAAAGAAAGGTGTTTTATGGAGCCGATGGTTCCAATAAAAGCCTGTTTGATGTTATCAACAAACATAAAAGCAATGAAAAGTTCCTTTATGTATGTTCCGAAAACCAACAGGATAACGAGATAGTCAATTGGCTAAAAAACAATAATTGCGAGTTTGTATTAGGTTTTATGTATCGTACCCGCAGCAATGATGTAAAAGTTCTGCTTGAGCAAAAGGAATATGATGTGATCTGTTTCTTTACTCCAAGTGGAGTTAAAAGCCTTTTTGATAACCTGCCAAAGTACAGGCAAAATGGAACTGTAATAGGCGCATTTGGAAGCAATACAATGAGAGCAGTGGAAGAAGCGGGTCTGAAACTCGACATAAAGGCACCGCAACCGCAAACACCAAGTATGGTGGCCGCTTTAGAACAATTTATCCTGGCGAGTAAAAAAAAATAATAAAGAGTTTGGTAAAATAATTGAAGGCACTGATAAGTGCCTTTTTTATTTTCTAACCACGAACTTCATGTTCTAATTTATTTCATGCATCAATTCACAAATAAACTCATTGACGAAACAAGTCCTTATTTACTTCAACATGCTCATAATCCTGTAAACTGGTTCCCCTGGGGTGATGAAGCATTGGAAAAAGCAAAAAAAGAAAACAAACCAATTCTTGTCAGTATTGGTTATTCAGCCTGTCATTGGTGTCATGTAATGGAAAGAGAGAGTTTTGAGGATGAAGAAACGGCCCGTCTAATGAACGAGCATTTTATAAATATTAAGATCGATAGGGAAGAAAGACCCGACCTCGATCATATTTATATGGATGCAGTGCAGGCAATGACAGGAGGAGGTGGTTGGCCATTAAATGTTTTTCTTACACCCGGTGCAAAGCCATTTTATGGAGGAACTTATTTTCCACCAAAACGGGCATTTAATCGTCCTTCATGGCAAGAGGTCTTGCTGGGAGTTACTGAAGCATTTACTCAAAGAAGAAATGAAATAGATGCGCAGGCAGAAAATTTAACTGAGCACCTTGTGCAGGCCAATGCTTTTGGAATTTCACCTCCGGCAGAAAATGATCTTTTTACAAAAGAAAAGGTCAATGAAGCATTTGAAAATATCATGAAAAATGCTGACAAAAGATGGGGCGGGTTTGGAAAGGCGCCAAAATTTCCTCAATCACTTGTCATTAAATACTTGTTGCGGTTTTCTCATATATCTGAAAATAAAGAAGCATTAGAACAAGCGTTGTTAAGTATCGATAAAATGATCGATGGCGGCATTTATGACCAGGTCGGTGGCGGATTTGCAAGATATTCAACTGACACAGAATGGCTGGTACCGCATTTTGAAAAAATGCTTTATGATAATGCTTTACTGCTTTCTGTTATTTGTGAAGCTTACCAAATAACGGGAGATAAACGATATAAAGAAGTAATTGAAGAAACAATTCAATTTGTTCAAAGAGAATTGATGCATGGGGACGGTGGATTTTATGCGGCCCTGGATGCAGACAGTGAAGGAGAAGAAGGAAAATTTTATGTTTGGAACTATGAAGAAGTAAGTGATCTATTACAAAATGATGCTTTTATCTTTTGTGATTTTTTTGATATAAAACCAGAGGGTAACTGGGAGGAAAAAAATATTTTATGGAGAAAGAAGAAAGAAAAAGTTTTTTGTGAAGAGAAAAATATTTCATTGGAAGAATTGCAAAGAATAATTCAAAAAGGAAAAAAAATATTACTCGAAAAAAGAAATGAAAGAATAAGACCACAGACAGATGATAAGATCCTTTTAGGATGGAATGCCCTGATGAATACAGCGCTTAGCAAAGCTTTTGCTGCAACCGGAAATGAATCGTATAAAAAATTGGCAGCTGGCAATATGCAATTTTTGTTAAGCAAATTTTTAAAAAATAATACTGCTGAATATTTTCATAGCTGGAAAAATAATATAGCTAAAGAACCAGCCTTTCTAGATGATTATGCCTTTTTGATCCAGGCCCTGGTCCAACTACAAGAGATAACAGGCGATACAAATTATCTTGAAAAAGCAAAAATGGTAACTGAACGGGTACTGGAATATTTTAATGACACAGCTACTGATTTTTTCTTTTACACTAATACTAACCAAACCGACGTTATAGTAAGGAAGAAAGAGGTGTATGACGGGGCACAACCATCCGGCAATGCGATTATGGCGGATAATTTGTTTCGATTGGGGTTGTATTTCGATAAAAGTGACTGGAAGGAGAAATGTATTCGGATGATTAGTTCTTTGGGGAATGCTATCGTTCGTTATCCAACATCTTTTGGTAGCTGGGCCTGTAGTTTTTTGGAAATATTGATTGGAACAAACGAGATTGTTGTTATCTCAGAGGAGCCGCAGCATATTCTGACTCAGGTTCTTAAGGAATATATTCCTCATAAGATAATTATGGCAGCCGCCGATGGAAGCAACTCATTTCCCCTTTTATCCGGTAAGGGAAAATATGAAGGAACGGCTCTATACTTGTGTCGGGATTATACATGTGAAAACCCTGTGTCATCAATTAGTGCTTTAATTGATTTAATCAGGCGTAAAGAATTAAAAATTAGTTGATAGGCCGAACAATATTGGAATGTAAAACCCGTTAGAACTTTTACCTCGTAAATGGGGCTTGTACACCAAAAAAATAAATATTATCCTTGTGATTCAGTTATATTCTAAATCTTATATTTGTCCTTTACCCTTTAAGTGTATGAAAATGAAAAACCTTTATTGTATTCTCCTCGTGGTGGCGTCAACTCTAACGCTAACCAGTTGTGGAATCTTTGGAAAGAAGAATAGCAAGGGAAGTACCCTTCCTAATGACGGCCAGGTGCATGGTATTGCCCCGGGCAGTAAGTATGTTCTTCCAAAACCTCCAGGTATGGTTTACATACCTCAGGGAACTTTCCATATGGGCCCAAGTGATGAGGATCCTGCTTATGCGTTTAGTGCCAGAAATCGTTCTATCTCTATTAATGGCTTTTGGATGGACGCTACTGAGATCACCAATAATGAATATCGTCAGTTTGTTTATTGGGTTCGTGATTCAGTAACTGCTGCCGAGCTGAAATTTTTAAAGCAAGGAAAAGACGGGAACGAATATGTTGACTGGCAGAAAATGAAAACTGTAAAATGGAACGATCCAAAATTCCTTGAGCAGTTGGGTCAAACAAACCTGATACTTCCTCCGGATGACAGAATTTTTGGAAGAATTGAGATCGATCCAAGAAAAATGATCTATCATTCAAAAGTTTTCGATCTTAAGGAAGCGGCCAAAAGAGAAAACGCAACTCAGCCACGTTCTAAATTTATTGTAGAAAAGAAAACTCCTATCTATCCTGATACGTTGGTTTGGATAAGAGATTTTGCTTACTCATATAATGAGCCGATGACAAAAAGATATTTCAGTCACCCGGCATTTGGTAATTATCCTGTAGTAGGAGTAAACTGGCACATGGCTACGGCCTTCTGCGAATGGAGCACACATTACCTTAATTCATTTTTAAACTCAAAGAACAGACCACAGGAATCAGATTTTCATTTGCCAACAGAAGGTCAATGGGAATATGCAGCTCGTGGCGGTCGTTCTCAATCAATGTTCCCCTGGGGTAATTATTACCTGAGAAATAAGAAAGGTTGCTTGATGGCAAACTTTAAGCCCGGTCGTGGTAATTATCCTGAAGACGGTGGTTTCTATACAGTAAGAGCTGATGCTTATTGGCCAAATGATTTTGGACTTTATAATATGGCTGGTAATGTTGCAGAATGGACATCATCAATTTTCTATGAAGGTTCTTTCACTTTCCAGCATGATATGAACCCAGATGTTCGTTGGAATGCAAAAGAATCTGATCCTCCCCTGATGAAGAGAAAAGTGATTCGCGGTGGAGGTTGGAAAGATGTTGGCTATTACCTGCAAACAGGAACCCGCACATATGAGTACCAGGATTCAACCAAGTCTTATATCGGATTCCGCAGGGTAATCGACTTACCAGCTGCACCAAAGAAAGGTGGCAAAAAATAAGAAGTGAACAATAATTCACTCGGTTTTTGCGTACTTACTTCCAAACTAACTTATCAAACTGTACAATCTTTAATAACCTATAAAACGAGCCCTTTATGCTATTCTTTAAAACACAGCGAGGTCAGGTAGTCCTCAACTTTATTTTTGCCTTTTTTGCAGCCGTGGTAATCCTCGGAGCATTATTTAAAATCCGTCACTGGCCTGCTGCTGATGAAATGATCACAGTTGGTCTATTATCTGAAGTAATCGTGTTCTTAGTAATGGCCTTCATGGTTCCTCCTCCGGAAGAACCACATTGGCAACGTTATTTTCCGGACATTAATCTTCACCCTGATCTTGATCCAAACTTCAAACCTACGCCGCTTACTTTACCCGGTTCAACAGGTAATCCTGCATTGACAAAAATGGAAGATATGTTGACTGCAGCAGATATTACACCGGCAAATCTTGGTCGTCTTGGTGAGAACTTCAAAAAACTTGGCACTACAGTAGATAAAATGAGTGATGTTAGTGATGCTATTTCAGCTACTAATGATTACTCTGCAAAGACACGTGAAGCAGCAAATGCTCTCGGTCAAATGAAAGATGCTTATGTAAGTGCGTCAAACTCAGCACAGAGCTTTAATGTTGCAGCTGAAGGCACTAAGCAATTTCATGAGCAAGTACAGGTGCTTACAAAAAATCTTTCTTCATTAAATACCATTTACGAACTGGAACTCCAGGATACCAACAATCACCTGAAAGCAATGAACAGGTTTTACAGTAACCTGGTACAAGCTTCAGATGCTATGTCAGGCAGTGTTGATGATGCTAAAAAAGCACATACACAGATCTCAACATTGGCAGGCAATCTTGGTAAGCTGAACCAGATCTATGGTAACATGCTTAGCGCAATGCAAGGCAAAGCATAAGAAAGTAATAAAGGTTTCGTTTTATATAGAATACGAAATCCGTATCCGTGATATTTGTCACCATTTAATAACAAATCCCGATTAGTTCGGGAAGAAAAACCATAAATGTCATGTCTTTACCTCGTGAGCCCCGGCAAAAGATGATCAATATGATGTACCTGGTGCTAACAGCCCTGCTGGCACTGAACGTATCATCAGAGATCCTTAATGCCTTTAAAACGGTTAACAATAGTCTTGAAGCGACTAGTAAAGTTGTCAATGCCTCCACACAGGAGATAATGACTTCGCTTAAAACAAAAATGAATGAAGATGGTACTAAAGAAAGAGCGCAGATATGGTATCCACATGCCCAAAAAGCGCAGCAGATGAGTACTGATCTTTATAACTACATTCAAAAATTCAAAGATCAAATATTAAAAGAAGCTGGTGCTGATTATGCAAAGGGCGATTCTTCTTATAAAGACGATAATCTTGATATTGCTACCCGTATCATGGTTGAACATGGTGGGGGTAAAGAGCTTTATAGCAAATTAGAGCAATATAAAAAGGAAATTCTTGCAATTGATGCTAAAGAAGGTGGACAGATTGCAGCGAAGTTTGGAAACTCACTTCCTTTAAGTCTTGATAAACCTAAGACTCAAAACAAAGGAAACAAGTCATGGGAAGATGCTTATTTCCGAATGGTACCTACGGTGGCAGCCCTTACCATTTTAAGTAAGTTTCAGAATGATGTAAAAACTACCGAAAATAAAGTCATTAGTTTTTGCCATGAAAAAGTAGGAGCAGTAGAAGTTATCCAGGATGCCTTTGCTGCTATGGCTATAGCAAATACTACAAATGCACTTCCTGGCCAGGAAATTGAGATCACTGCTGGAGTAGGTGGATTCAGTTCAAAGATTTCTCCAGTAATTACAATTAACAATCAAAGACAGCAAGTTGGTGAAGATGGAGCTGTACACTACAAATTCAAAGCAGACAGACTTGGTAGCAATACAATTCCTGTCGCTATTCAGTATACAGACCAAAATGGAAAGGTTCAAAGCAAAACTATTCCTGTAAATTATGTGGTTGGTCAATCCAGTGCAGCCGTTCAGCTTGACAATATGAACGTATTATTCATTGGCGTTGACAATCCAGTTACAATTTCAGGTAGTGGTAGTGTAGACCAGATTAAAGCAACTATTAGCGGTGGTGGTGGAGTTCTTAATGGAGGTGGTGCACATCGTACAATACGTGTATCACAGGAAAC
>Ga0184611_1000045_pt1 | contig 21653 bp, 18 predicted proteins | sample PLM3_5_coex_FD_133162 | JGI IMG/M metagenome (GOLD analysis project Ga0184611, IMG submission 133162) | Groundwater sediment microbial communities from an aquifer in East River, Colorado, USA - PLM3_5_coex | ecosystem: Environmental > Terrestrial > Soil > Riparian zone | place: USA: East River...
CGCCGTCAGCTGCAGTTGTTCGAGCCCCGCTCCGCGCTCGATGGCCTGACCCCGGAGCGTCTCCTGCGCACGGCGAAATTCGGACAGGACGCGCCAGGTGACCGGCGCCTGAAGCGGGCTCCTTAGAGCCAGCGTCGCCAATTCCAGCGCCATCAGCGTCCGCATCGGCCGCTGACGGTAGAGCGTACCGTCGAGATCGAACAGCACGGCGGCAATGCGTCCGCCGGTCACGGGATTCTGGACACCCGGCCGCGGACCCGACGACGGGGCGATGCCGTCGGCGTCTCCAAGGGCCAGCGAGCGAATATTCGACGAAGCAGTCGGCATTCTATGTCGTCTATCGGACGGCCGAGAAATCCTGCCCAAGGCAGACAAATGACTGGAAAAGGACAGAATCTCTTCCCGTGCGAGTGCCTCCCGTCAACCGTTTCGATGCAATGGACCTCACCTATTCAAGTAGCATACCTGGATGCTGCAAAACGTGACGGTGCAAGGATTTGTGACGTTGCAGGCGTGTGCAGAAACGGGATGGCGACGAGCGTCGACAAGCACTCAATTTGCATCCAAACCCGGCAGTCTTCAGACCCATTGAGAAAGAGCCGTGCGCTCCTATGACAATTTCGGGTGCTGTTCTCGTCACCGGCGGAGCCGGCTTCATCGGCTCCCACCTCGTTGAGCACTTGTTGGCCAACGGCCAGCGTGTCACTGTCCTCGACAATTTCCGTAACGGCCGGCATGCCAACCTGCCGTCGCCCGCTCCCCCCGGCCTCGATATCATCGAGGGCGACATCGTCGACCGGGCGACGTGCGATCGCGCGATGCGGAACATCGACACGGTGTTCCATCTCGCCTGTCTTGGCGTGCGCCATTCCCTCCACAGCCCGGTGGAAAACCATCAGGTGAACGCGCTTGGATCGCTGAACGTCCTCGAGGCGGCGCGACACGCCGCGGTGCGGCGATTCGTGTACGTCTCCACCTCCGAAATCTACGGACGGGCGCGCGATTTTCCGATCACCGAACAGGGCACGCCGTGGCCGCTGACCGTGTATGGAAGCAGCAAACTGGCGGGCGAGCACTACGCGCGCTCGTACTTCGAGTGCTATGGCCTGCCGGTCGTGTGCGTCCGGCCGTTCAACAACTACGGGCCGCGTTCGCATTTCGAAGGCGACTGCGGCGAGGTGATTCCGCGCTTCATCCTGCTGGCCCTCGCCGGACAGCCGCCCGTTGTGTTCGGCGACGGATCGGTCACCCGCGACTTTCTCTATGTGGCGGACGGCGCCGCGGCGCTCGCGCGCATCGCGTCGGCCGACACGCTCGTCGGCGAAGTCGTCAACCTCGGCTACGGCGAGGAAACCCGCATCGATACGTTGGCGCGGGCCGTGCTCGAAGCCGCAGGTCGGAAGGACCTCGAGCCCGTGTTCGATGCACCGCGTCCAGCGGACGTACCGAAGCTGTGGGTCGATACGACGAAACTGAGACGCGCCATCGGGTTTCAACCGAAGGTCTCCCTAGACGTGGGAATCGGCCGCACGTTGGAGTACTTCTCCACGCTGTATCGCGCCAATCCTGGCGCGCTCGACCAGATCAGGACGAAGAACTGGGAAAGGCCATGACCGAAGGCGTGCATGGCGACTGACGTCGTCAGTACTGAAGCAGCCGGTTCCGGAGTGAGACCCGTGCCGTGGGGACGCAGGGACGTGCTTCTGCTGCTGGCCTTTTCCGCGGTGTTCCTGGCAGCCGCGCTGCTGTCCGCCCATCGCAAGATCCTGGCTGGCGACGAGCTCGTCACCTATTCTGTCGCCACGTTGCCGTCCGCGAGCGACGTCTGGGCCGCAATCGTTGGCGGCGACGTCCTGCCGCCGCTTGGCCACTTCCTGACGCGGGCGTCGATCGCGTTGCTCGGGCCAAGTCATGTTGCGATTCGGCTGCCTGAAGTCATCGGCTGCTGGTGGATGTCGATTTGTATCTATCTGTTCGTCCGCCGGTATACCCCGACGGCCGCGGCCGGCGTCGCGCTCCTGGTTCCCATGTGCACCGCCGCTTACACCTTTGCATACGAAGCCAGACCGTACGGCTTGATGTTGGGTGCCGGCGCCGCCGTGCTGCTGTGTTGGCAGCGCGCGACCGAGGGCACGAATCGTTGGCGTTGGCTGATCGGCCTCACGCTGAGCGTGGCCGCGGCCCTGTCGAGCCATTGGTATGCGCTGCTCGTGATGATTCCGCTGGGCCTGGGTGAGCTGGTTCGTCTGCTCAGGCGTCGTCGATTCGACATTCCGATGTGGACCGCCATTGTGGTCGGAGTGCTGCCATTGATTGGCTTTCTTCCGATCATTCGGACGGGACGCTCCATTCAGCATCTCACGGCACCACAGTGGACCCTGCGCTCGAGCGCGCTGGCCGTGGTCGACGCCTATCACAGCCTGCTCCAGGGGAGCGCGCTGATGTTCCTGGCGATCCTGCTGATTCTCGCCGGCTTTGCCGCTCGAACGAGTACTCGCGGGACACGGCTAGCGGCAACCGTCCCTCCGGAGGTCCTCGCCGCCATCCTGGGTTTCCTGATGATCCCGGTGGCCGGGGTCATCCTGGCATCCGCAGCGATTGGCGAGTTCAACGCCCGCTACGTACTCCTGACCGTGGTCGGGGTGGCAGCAGCCGCTGGTCTGGGAACGGCGCAATTGGCGGCGCGCGGGCGAGCCACGGGCACGGCGCTGCTGGCCGCAGCGATCGTCGCCAGTCTCTCTCAGGCAGCCCGGGCCAAGATCGGTCTCCAGGAACGGTCGGCGATCGCGGAGCAATCCGGTGTGTTCGCGATCTTTCGCTGCTCGAGCGCGCTGACACGTTCGACCGCGCCAATCGTCGTGACGGACATTCAGTCGTACGGCGTCCTCAGCTTCTATGCTCCAGAGACGCTCGCCACCCGTTTCGTGTATGTCACCGAATACAATGCGATGGCGTCGGCCGTGGCTCGGCGGATGAACCCGCAGCGTGGCTGGCGGACCATGGAGTACGCGGAGTTGAGGGACCGTACTCCGACGTTCTTCCTGTACGAGTCTCAATACGCGACCGGTCAGATCACTTCGCCGCTGCTGGCGCGGCTGGTGGTTGATGGCAATCGGATTGGCGACAGCGGATGCATCGATCCAAGAGACGTCTATCCAAGGCCGGGGCAGCTGTACGAGGTCACGAACCCACGCGCCCGGTCTGACGTTGCCGATCGATCGTCTGCGCCGGAAAAATAGTTCGGCTACGAGACCCGTCCACTCGACACGTTGATGCCGGGCCGATGCGACTCGTGAAGAGCGCTGCGGTCCACGGCGCTCTGTCTGGATCGAATGGCGTCCTCTACGATGTAGCGCGGCCGGCCCCGCGCTTCGTCGAAGGTGCGCCACAAGTACTCCCCGAGCACACCGAGTACCGTGAGGATCAGTCCCTGACCCACCAGGAGCACGGTCATCAACGCCGCGAAGCCGGTGCCGGCGACCACCCAACCCAACGCCCGGCCCAGGGTGACGACTGCGGCGTACACGAATCCGAGCGCGGCCATCGTCAGGCCGATATAGGACATCGCGCGAATCGGCACATAGCTGAAGGAGACGATGGAATCCACCAGCAGCTTGAGCTTCTTGGCCATCGTCCATTTGCTGTGGCCAGCGTGGCGCGCTCGCTTCACGTACTCGATCGAGGTCTGCCGGAACCCCATCCACAGCACCATCGCGAGAAGGCTGCTGTTCTTCTCGGGAATGCCGTTGTACGCATCGACGACCTTGCGGTCCATCAGCAGGAAATCGGCACCCTGCGACGGCATGTTGGGCAGCGCGACGCGGCGCATCAGTCCGTAGTACATGGAAGCGAAAAACTTGGTCGAGAATGAGGCGCCTTCGCGCTCCTGCCGCACGGCCCAGACGACATCGTTGCCTGCGCGCCACTGATCGATGAGGAGCGGCAGGGTTTCGGGAGGATCCTGCAGATCGGCGGCGATCAGCACCGCCGCATCGCCCTCGACATTCTGAAGCGCACAGGCGACTGCCATATGCGATCCGAAGTTCCGCGAGAAGCGCAGCGACCGAACCCGATGATCGCGATCCGCCAGACCGCGGAGTACTTCCCACGTGCCGTCCGTCGAGTGGTCGTCGACGACCAGCCACTCCCATTCGATACCGAGCACATCGAGAACGCTATGCAGGCGGGCGTGCAGCTCCGGTAGATTCTCGGCCTCGTTGAACGCCGGCGTGATCACGCTGATCACGGCTCGCCCACGCGGTCTGGTAATGGTCTGCATGGCGCTACACGGATGCCCGGCGGGCTGCGGTCGAGACCTCGACCGCCTCTTCGAGCGCCGACACCACCAGATCCTGCTCCGCAGTAGTCATCGCCGTATAGAAGGGCAGAAGAATGGCGTGGTCTTCGGCGAGAACGCTCTCGCGGAGACGATCGCACTGCCGGCCGTCGGCACACCGATCAGCACCGGGGGTGCAGGACCACGGCTCGATGGCGTACGCCGGCTGCCGATGCGAGCACATGACCCCACGCCGTGTGGAAATGCCGCGATCGAGGAGGCGCTGCATGAGGTCGCGTTGATCGACGTCCTGGGGAAGTCGAACACAGTAGCTCTGCCAGTTGCTCCGCGCCCAATCCGGAGGAACTGGCGGCTCCATCCCGGGAATGCGGGCGAGGAGCTGGCGATAGCGGTCTGCCAGCTCGCGACGGCGCTCTACCATCGCCGGCAGCTTTTTGAGTTGCTCGCGGCCCACCGCGGCCTGAATGTCCGTCATCCGATAGTTGAACCCCAGCATCGGGTAAGACTCGACGAGCACCTGACGCGAGGAGTGCCGCACCGTGTCGGGCATGTCCATGCCATGCTGCCGCCACAGTCGAAACTGCCGATCCCATTCGGGATTCACCGTCGTGATCATGCCGCCGTCGCCCGTCGTCAACACCTTGCGGGGATGAAAGGAAAAGCAGGCCGCGTCGCCGTGCGGTTTGCCGATCCGTTCCCAGCGGCCGTTCCAGAGAACCTCGCTGCCGACGGCGCACGCCGCATCCTCAATCAGCGGAAGATGGCGACGGCGCGCAACCTCAACGATCCGCGCGACGTCGAACGGCATGCCCATCTGATGGACCGCGAGGATGGCGCGGGTTCGACTGCCGATCGCCGCGTCGACGAGGCCCGGATCGATGTTGAAGGTGGCTGGGTCGATGTCGACGAAGATCGGAGTGGCGCCACAGTAGCGAATCGCGTTCGCCGTCGCGATGAACGAGTGGCTGACGGTCACGACCTCGGAGCCCGGACCGACGCCGGCCGCCAGCAGGGCAAGGTGCAGGGCGGTCGTGCAGTTGGAGACCGCGCACGCGTGGGGCGCCCCCACGGCGGCGGCAAACTCCCGCTCGAACGCGGCGACCTCGGGTCCCTGCGTCACCCATCCCGATAGAATTGCGCGGCGCGCCGCCTCGGCCTCCCGCTCGTCGAGCGACGGTTTCGCGAACGGAACGCCCTGCTGTAGGTCTGTCTTGATCATCTTGTTCATGACCCGTGCATCTGAACGTGGCTCGTCATCTCCCTCAACGCGCGAGTGAGCTCGGCCACCTGACGTTCGAGTGCCTGCAGGCGCTCCAGCATCTCGCTGGTGCTCAAGCCAAGCGTGGTCCGGACCGACGTGACCAGCGTCGACGGTGCGGCCGGTTCAGCGCCTTCGATCTGCACCTCGTGCAATCGCATGACGCCGTCGCCTGTGAGCACGTCAACCGTGCCGTCGGCTTTTGAGACGGCGACGACCCGGCCCGGGACGCGGCCGACGTAGAGTCGTGGAGCGAGGACAGGCGTTGCTCGCCACACGATCAGACGCCGGCCACCGAGGTATGTGAAGGCGCCCGGGAATGGCCGGGGAAGGGCGCGCACCAGCGCGTAGACGTCACGCGTCGGCGCCGACCAATCGATTTCGCCGTCCTGTGGCATCCGGTTACACGTATAGGTGGCGTCCGCCTCGTCCTGGGCGACGCCGGTGTCGCCCGCCAGCAGGCGGGCGACGGCGTCGCCGAGATGACGCCGCTGCAGTTCGTTGAGCCGGTTGACGAGGTCGAGGACCGTGTCGTCCGCACCAATCGGTATCAGTTGCTGATAGAGGATGGGGCCTGCATCCATGCCTTCGACCATCGCATGCACGGTGATGGCGGTCGATGGCTCGTGGTTGAGAATCGCCCAGTTCAGCGCCGCCATGCCTCGATACTTCGGCAGCGGCCCGTAGTGCACGTTGATGAATGGGCATGCCGTAATCGTCTCACGCTCGAGCAGGCTACTGTATGAAGAGACGACGACGCAGTCCGGAGTCGCCTCCGACACGACCCGCTGGATGCCGCGGCGCGAGGTGTCGAAAAAAAGCGGTACGCCAAGCTGCCTCGCACGCCGCGCGACAGGATCCTTTTCCGAACCGCCGCCATCGACCTTCCGGACGACGCCGATCACTTCAAACCGCTCGATCAGCGATTCGAATGCCGATTCGGCGGTCGTTCCGAGCCCGATCAGGATGACACGCGCCATGATGTGGTCTACGGTTCACACGATGAACTGGTCGATGTATGCTCGCGCCTCGGCCGGAGGGTTGTCGCGGTAGCGCCAGAGGACCTCGCCAACCTTGAGCCCGCCGGACTGCAACCGAAGCGTCGGTTCGGGCCCCACCTCAGCGGGAAGAATCCCCATGTGTCCTGGTTGCGGCTGCTGCAGCGGCCAGACCGGCAGGTCCAGCGACGACATCAACGAGCGATCGAGATCCCCGAAATACTGGGCGACGACAGCGCCCGGCCACGTCATAGCGATGCGTCGGAGTTCCGCTTCGGACAGCACGGGTCCCGGCCGCGGTGTCATCGCTACGAGGACCACGTCATAGGCCGTATTCGGGCGGCCGGCTGCGATGTCAGAGACGAGATCCACCGCAGCGCCGGCGTGTGTCAGGCCACGCTCGACGTAGGGCCCGAAATCGTTGTCGCACACGACGAGCACGGTGCTCTTGAAGACTGCAACACCCGCGTCGTGCAGCAGACGAACAGCCAGGACGCCGAGGAAGGAGAAGACGTCAACAGCCGGGTGCCGCTCGTTCGTTCCGGCAATGAGGATTCCCTTCCGATGGCAGGCAGCGATGTCCAGGTCAGCGGGACGGAGTTCCCAGGTCTCGTACATCAGCGGGATGACGGCGTTCGGCTTCATCCATTCGATCGTCTCGGCATCAATCGGCCGGACGTGGCCGCTGTTGGTGACGATGTCGGCGACCTCGACAATGGCCCGGCGCTTCTCGTCGACGACCTGAATGCGATCCTCGACGCCGAGCAGGCGTGCCAGTTCCAGTGTTTCGGCTCTGACCTGATCGACCGAGCCAAACCGCGTCGAGCGCGTGATGGCATGAACGCGCGCGGCACCGGCCCGCGCGGCGAGCACCGGCGTCACGGCGTACGACCCGGTCGCGGCCTCCGTGAGAACGACGGCGTCCTTCAGATCGAGCGCGCAACGCGCGACCGCTTCGTCGATCAGGCGCGCCAGCCGCAGAGGATGAAGCCCGGGACGAGCGTCGGTGGCGCTGGAAGAGACCGCGAGATGGATCGTCAACGCCCGTCCTCGGCTGCCGCGACATCGGCCCAGGGACACCACTCGAGCGGACGATCCGGGGTAACGTCGGCGCGGACGCGAATCCGGCGGACTTCGCCGAAAAACATGACGTGAGTCCCGAGTCTGACTTCGCCCACGACCTCGCATTCGAAATATACCGGGAGCGCGGTAGGGACAGGCGCCCAGTCCGAGGCTTGGATATCGAGCCCAGATTCCTTCACCTTATTGCGGTTGCCCGCGACGGAGATGTTCCCGCAGTACTTGATGGCGGCGAGGACTGTTTCCTCAATGAACGGCACGCCGCAGCCGAACCGCCCGGTCCGTCGAATCGCGTTGAGCGTGGCGCGCGGCGCATACCGGTCGTTGATCGCTGCGTACGAGACACAGGGCGTCACGATGAGTGGATAGCGGCTGACGATCGTGGTCGATCCACACAGCATCACATTGGGCACTCCGGCGTCGTCCCACATCGTGATCATGCCGACCGAGGAGGGGAAAAAACAGGGCCAGCGCGCCCGATCGTTGTTCACCTCGACCTGATCCTCGGGCAGCGGCGGCAGATACTTGACGGCCATACCGTCGTGCACGTCGTCCGACTCGAAGGCGATCGTGCCGGATGACGGAAAGCGGTACAACGGTGTGTACGGCTTTTGATACGTCGCGCCGTCGATGCCGATCGCCTCGGTGCCGGAGGCGTGAAATGACGGGCCCGGCGTCCACGTCGGCAAACTGCGCCAGTGAATCTGGCTGCGGCCTTGCGCGATGTCGTGGCGGAGCTGAATCGCGGTGATCTCGAGGTAATAGACCCGATGGCTGCCGGCATCAGTCCACGGCTCGGCATGAATCGGTACCCGCTCGAAATCGCGGCCCGGCCTGACGAGTCGTGCTTCGTACACCAGATAGGCGTCCGTCAACACCGGAGCCCGATTCGTCCGCGCGGTCCGGACCGGCAGATCGGCGCGTGCGATCCGCTCCGTGACGCGATCGTCGGGGATTGCTGCGATCGCATTCATGGCGCGGTCGAGCGCGTCGCCAGGCGCCAGGAATTGCACGGCAACTTCCTGGTTGCGTTCCAGCGCTTCCATGAACCGGCTCCGCACGTAGTGACGCGCCGAGAGCGGCCGCTGACAGAAGCTCAACGCGACGATGTACGGGAATCGGTTCACAATCGACGCGCCGACGACCTTTTCGAGCGCCGACGACGATCCGTCGCCGGTCGTCACGAGACAGATCGCCGAGGGGAACAACGCCGGCCATCGGCTGTCCAGCGCGAGCTCCTCGACCGATTCCGGCATGGTGCGGTAGAACGCCTGGTCAGAACCGGCGGCCCACGACCCCGATCGATGCAGATCTTCGCGGGGCCAGAGATAGCGATAGGGCGCCAACGGGGCTGGGAGTGGTGGAACCGGCGCGTCGGCGAGCGTCGTCATCAGCTGCTGGCTCGAACCGTCGCCGACGAGGCGACTTCGGCAATCGTCGCCGCCGTACGCTCGACGTCGGTGAGAGGCATCTCGGGGTACATCGGCAGCGACAGCACTTCGCGAGCGGCTGCCTCGGACTGCGGAAACTGTCCCGGGCGGTAGCCGAGGTCGGCGTGGGCCTCCTGCAAGTGAACAGGAATCGGGTAATGCAGGCCGGTCTGGATACCGCGGTGGAGCAGCTTCTGCTGCAGGTCATCGCGTTCTGCCGATCGAACCGCGTAGATGTGGTACACGTGCCGCGCGTACGGCATTTCAGCCGGCGGCGTCACACCGCTGTCAGCGAGCAACCGGGTGTACAACGCCGCGCGCTCGCGGCGCAGATTGGTCCAGTTGGCCAGGTGCCGCAGCTTCACGCGGAGCACTGCGCCTTGAAGCCCTTCCATCCGGTAATTGAATCCCTGGAGCGTATGGTGATAGCGGCGCTCCTGTCCCCAGTCGCGCAGCATTCGGATCTTGCGCGCGGGCTCGCCATCGCTGGTCAGGACGATGCCGCCTTCGCCGTACGCACCGAGATTCTTTCCGGGATAGAAGCTGAAGCAGGCGAGATCGCCCAGGCTGCCGACCGGCCGATCCTTGTACGCCGCGGCATGCGCCTGACACGCGTCTTCGATGACTGTGAGGCCATGACGCCGCGCGATTGCAACGATGGCATCCATGTCGGCCGGCTGGCCGTACAGATGGACGGGAACCACGGCCTTGGTTCTCGGCGTAATCGCCTGGACCAGCGCATCGGGATCCATCGTGAACGACCGCGCATCCACGTCGACGAACACGGGACGCGCGCCCGTATAGCGAATCGCCGCTACGGTCGCAACGAACGTGAAAGGCACGGTGATGACTTCGTCGCCCGGACCGACGCCAGCCGCCAGCAGCGCCAGGTGAAGCGCGCTGGTGCCGGTATTGACGGCGATACCGTGAGAGGCCCCACTGAACGCGGCAAACTCGTTCTCGAACGCCGCAACCTCGGGTCCGAGGACGAATTGCGACGATTCGAGCACCGATAACACCGCGTGATCGACTTCCTGCTTGATCGACCTGTACTGAGCGTTGAGATCCAGGAATGGAATCATGCGGCCACCGTCGGGCGGTCGAGCTCGACGACCTGACCACGGCAGGCCATCGATCGCGTTGCCGCTTCGAGGATTCGGACGACGCGCAGGCCGGCTTCGCCGTCGGTCAGTGAATGCCGCTGGTGGGTGATGCAATCGAGGAAGTGGGTGGCTTCGGTCTGCAGCGCTTCCGTGACTTCGATTTGCGGCGCCCACATGTCGCCCGCCCGATATCCGACGAGCACTTGATATCGGGCGTCGCCCTGTTCGCCCATCGTGAGACCCTTGTCGTACACCTTGACCTTCTCGCTCGCCTCGAGGTCGTCATAGACGATCATCTTGCTGCTGCCGCCGATCAGCGTTCGGCGCACCTTGACGGGCGCCAGCCAGTTGGCGTGCACGTGTGCGATCGTCGAGTCCTCGAAGAAGAGCGTCAGATACGCGATGTTCTCCGGCTTGCCGCTGACGTGTCCGATACCGGTTGCCGACACGGCGCAAGGCTGAACCGGGAGCACGTAGTCCATGATCGACAGGTCGTGAACGGCAAGATCCCAGATCACGTTCACATCGCTTTGGAAGAGTCCCAGGTTGACCCGGACCGAGTCGTAGTAGTAAATGCGGCCGAGCGCTTCGGAGCTGACCAGTTCGTGAATTTTGCGGACCGCCCCGGTGTAGACGAACGTGTGATCGACGTGGAGCACGAGCCCGCGCCGTTCGGCTTCGTCGATGAGCCGCACGCCATCTGCCGATGTGGTCGTCATCGGTTTCTCGACCCAGACGTGTTTGCCGTTCGACATCGCTTCGAGAGCCAGTGGGTAATGCGTGTGGACTGGTGTGGCGATCAGTACCGCATCGATCCTGGGGTCGGTGATCACATCCCGATAGTCCGCCGTGGCCCGTACTGACGGGTACCGCGCTTCGACCAGCGCGCGTCGCTCTGCGCGCGTGTCGCTCACCGCCACCACCTGGCAGCCGCCGACCTCGTGAAAGCTCCGCACCAGGTTAGGACCCCAGTACCCGTATCCAATGACGCCTACCCGAATCATCAGACGCTCCTCGCGTTTTCGATGCGTGACAGAACGGCCGTCGACGGAACCGCGCGGACCTGCCGCGCGGGCACGCCGGCGACGATGGTGTGAGGGGCCACATCCCTCGTGACCACGGCGCCTGCGCCAACCAGCGCGCCTTCGCCGATCGTGACACCTGCCTTGATGGTGGCGTTGCTCCCGATTGACGCGCCCGCTTTGACCAGCGTCGGGACGACCTGCCAGTCGGCCTCCGTCTGGAGACCGCCGTCAGCTGTCACGGCGCGCGGATAAATGTCGTTCGTGAACATCACGCCGTGGCCGATGAACACACCGTCTTCGAGCTTCACGCCTTCGCACACGAAGGTGTGGCTCGAGACCTTGCAGTTGCGGCCGATGGCCGCGCCCTTCTGGATCTCGACGAACGCGCCGATTTTTGTGCCATCCCCGATCGAGCACCCGTACAGGTTGACGAGGTCCGGCTGAGGTATCCGGACATCCCGGCCCAGAGACACGCTTTCCGCGATCATGAAACCGCCCGCTCCTGCTCGCGCCCTGGGCGAGCGTTGATGTGGGGTGTGCGACCGGGCCGGAGAGAGCAAGCGTCAGGCCACGGCGCATGGGCCGGCCCAACGCCTGAAAGCCTCATAAAGGCAGTAGGTTAGAGGGTTCTCCCCTCTGGAGACCACGATCCCGCGATCCGCTACCGGTAAAAGGTCCGGCGAGAGTCTTCTCGGGAGCAGACTTTTGTCGTTGAAAACCGTGAAGCCGTCAGCCCGCGCGACTGAAAAATGACGCGAGCCGGCCGAAGTCCGTATAAACGAGCTGCCGAACCCAGACCGACATCAGAACGGCGACGGTCACGGCCGCTCCAGCGACTGCCGGGCTCCAGACGATCCGGGGGACCCGGCGGCGCACCGCGACGACGGCGGCGGAGCCGTAGAGCGCCAGCGGCGGGATCAGTGGCAGGTGATACCTCGAATGACCGAACACGATCGTATGACCGGCCATGATGAGGAGGACGGGCAGGAGCATCATCGCGTGGACCCGCCAGTCCCGGGGTGCGGCGATCCAGATCCCCGCCCCCGCCGCTGTCACGAGGGCGACGTACGAGAGCATGATGGCGGCTGTGGCGATGAGCTGAAACCAGGCCGGCGGGGTGTAGAACCCGCTCTGCACGCCCGCGACGAATTCCCGCTCGAGCCCCCAGAAATCAGCGAACTTGATCGCAGCGCGGCGCAGCGTGATGCCAGGGTTTGCCCGCATGTACGCAATCGCCTTGCGCTGCGCCCATTTTTCCTTCTCGCCTTCAGTAACCGAGGGGCCTGGGAGGTCCGCTGCCAGCCCGTGCACCCAACTCTGGTCGCCGCGAAGCGACACCGCGTCCCACATCCGATCGTCCGGTGTGTACTCGTAGTTGCCCATCCGAAGGTTGATACCGCCCATCGTGTCCACCACGGTAAAGACGTGCTGCAGGCGAGTGTTGCGCGCAGCCCACGGAGCGACCACGACCGCGTAGCCGGCGAACACCAGGGCCGGCAGAAGGAGACGCCGTGTGAGTGGACCGCGAATCAACACCGTCAGCAACGGGCACAGCACCAGCGGGAGCGGCCAGAGAATGCTGCGGGTGAGCGCGGCGAGGCCAAGCGTAGTTCCGCACGCGAAGGCCGTCACCAGGCGTGGGACCTGGATCAGCCGCACGGCGAGCACGACGAATCCGATCAGGAGAAATGTGAACAGCGTCTCGGTAAGAATCAGGAAGTTCGCGAAGATCAGCGATGGGTATAACCACGTGGCCGCGGCGGCCCATGCCGCGACCGTGGGATCGTAGACGTGCGATCCCAGGCGGTAGACCAGAACAGCCGTGGCGAACGTGAGGAGGATCTGCAGGACACGAATGGCCTGGAGGTTGTTCGGGCTGGCCGTCCAGACAGCGGCGAGAAGTCCCGGGTACAGCGGCGGCCGAATCGATGTCGGTTCCCCGGGACCCCAGGCGAACCCATTGCCACCGGCGATGTTCTGAGCGATCTGACTGTAGTGCTGTTCGTCGACGATCTTTGTGCCGAGTGCGCGGGTATTCGCCAGGATGGCGACGCGAACCGCCACCCCGAGCACAAACGCCACGAACAGGACGCGTCGCGCCCGGAAGGGCAGAGGCATGGCTCGCTAACGGGGCGTGAGGGCGACGTCGCGGACGCGGTGCGCGAGCTCGATCGAGGATCGCGCGTCGTCGATGCCGAAGCCACGGCCGGCGAGGATCTCCTCGTACGATCGCGTGTGCAGCTCGGTGAACCCCTCGGAGAACTCCACTTCCTGATCGTCGACGGTGATGGAGCGGAACGTCGATTTCTTGCCAGCGGTCGCTTCGAACGGCAGGTCGGCGGCATCGGCCGACATGAACCAGGTGACGTCAGCCCGCTCGAGCTCGAGCGTGCCGCCGGTCCGCCACTCGTCGCGGGTGTGAACGCACGATCGAGAGACCGCGCCGAACAGCCAGATCAGCATGTCGAAGAAATGGATGCCGATGTTGGTGGCGAGCCCGCCCGATCGCTCCTTGATGCCTTTCCAGGACACCTGATACCAGCGTCCGCGCGACGTCATGTAGGTGAGGTTGACGCGGTAGCGATGCGATCGGTCGCTGTCGTCGATGCGCTTCTTCAACGCGATCAGCGCCGGATGGAGCCGCAGCTGGAGAATCGTGGAGACGCGGCGGCCGGTCTCGCGTTCAAGCTCCTGCAGCGCGTCGAGATTCCAGGGATTGATGACAACGGGTTTCTCGCAGATCGCGTCGGCACCGGCGCGCAACGCCATGCGGATATGCGCATCGTGCAGGTAATTCGGCGAGCAGATGCTGAGGTAATCGATCCGCTGCTCCTGCGGTCCGCGGCGCAGTTTTTCGAGGTGGCGATCGAAGCGCTCGATTTCGGTGAAAAACCGCACGTCGAACGCGTAACGATCGAGAATGCCAACCGAGTCGTGTGGATCCACCGCGGCGACGAGGCGATTGCCGGTCGCGCGGATGGCTTCGAGATGACGCGGCGCGACGAAGCCGGCCACTCCGGTAATCGCAAAATTTTTCACGTTGACCGATTATAATCGAGGCTTGTCCTCCACCCGTCCCGCCGCTGCATGAAACTGCTCACCGTCGTTGGTGCGCGGCCGCAGTTCATCAAGGCCGCCGCCGTCGGATACGCGATCGACGCGGCCAATCGCGCGGGCGCCGGCATTCAGTCCGTGCTCGTCAACACCGGCCAGCACTACGATTTCGAGATGTCGCGCGTGTTCTTCGACGAACTGGGACTGCAGGCGCCGGATCGCGATCTCAACATCGGCTCGGGTCCGCACGGTGCGCAGACCGGCCGCATGCTCGAAACGATCGAAGCGGTCCTGGAGGGCGAGCATCCGGACGTGGTCCTCGTCTACGGCGACACCAACACGACGCTGGCCGGCGCACTCGCCGCGGCAAAACTCCATGTCCCGGTCGCACATGTCGAGGCGGGCCTGCGAAGTTTCGAGCGGCGGATGCCCGAGGAGATCAATCGCGTTCTCACCGACCACCTGTCACGCTGGCTGTTCTGCCCGACCGACACCGCCGTCGCGAATCTGAAGCGCGAGGGCATCGAGCGGGGCGTGCACGTCGTCGGCGACGTCATGTACGAGCTGGTCGTGAAGTTCGGCGGCCGCGGGGATTTGCCGCCGGGCTGGTCGGCGCTCGGCATCGAGCCGCAGCGGTTCGTGCTGGCGACGATCCACCGCGCCGAGAACACCGATGACGAGCAGAGACTCCGGGGCATCCTCGGCGCGCTCGCCGAGCTCGCGACCGATTTGCCTGTGGTGGTGCCGCTGCACCCGCGCACACAGAAACTGCTGCCGGCGCTCGGACTCCAGCTGCCGCCGGCGTTGCACATCGTGGCGCCGCTTGCCTATGGATCGATGATCGCGGCGGAAGGCAGCGCTGCGCTCGTGGTCACCGATTCGGGAGGGGTCCAGAAGGAGGCCTACTGGCTCGGCACGCCGTGCGTGACCGCGCGCGATCAGACCGAATGGCTCGAGACACAGGAGGAGGGGCGCAACCTCGTCGTCGGTGCCCAGCGGGATCGCCTGCTGAAGGCCGCCCGCCAGCAACTGGCGCACGGGCAGTTCACCAGGCCCACACTCGAAAAGTGCACAGCGGCGTCGGCGATCGTTCAAACACTGTCGTTCGACATCCAAGAGCGACGTACCGCTGTTGCGCCATGAGTCGTGCGACGACAACGGTCCTCATGTTGCACGTCGTCTGCGCCGCCGATAGACTTTCAGAATGATCCGGCCATGGCTGACCCACTACGCGAAACGGATGCTCAAGCGACCGACCGTTCCGCCGCCCGTCAAAGGAGTCGCCGATGCGAACTGGTATGACGCCAACTATCGCGTCAGCGCAAATTACGCGTCGCCTTACTGGGAGTCCGAGTACCTGTTTCTGTGGAGCGTCCTGGCAGATCGAATCCGATCGGCGAAGGCTCGGCGAATCCTCGACATCGGCTGCGGGTCGGGTCAGTTTGCGTCCTGTCTTTTTGGGCTGATACCGATCGACGCGTATACCGGCCTCGATTTCAGCGCACAGGCGGTTGCTATGGCCGCACGCGCCTGTCCGCGGGGCACTTTCGTCGTCGGTGATGCCACCACCACAACGGTTCACGACGAAGTCCCACACGACATCCTCACATGTACCGAGGTATTGGAGCATGTCCCCGCCGATCACCTCGTCATCGAGCGGTTCAAGCCGGGCACGCGCTGCCTGTGCACGGTTCCGAACTTTCCGCATGAGACCCACGTTCGCCATTTCACGTCTGTTGAGCAGGTTGCCGAACGATACGGCCGTTTCTTCAACGACCTTGACGTGTGGGCACTTCGTCGATCGCCGTCTCAGATTTTCTTCGTCCTCGATGGCACCCGGAACACACGGAGCTAGGTTGTGTTCAGTATTCGTCGAGTGTGATGCGGATCGTAGTCTTGACGAATCGGTCAACCCACGGACAGCGAATCCTCGAGGAATTCAAGCGGTCTGGGATTCCGGTTGCGGCGGTCCTTGTCGAGTGTGGTCCAGCGCCGAAGCGGCCGCCTTTATCGACTTGCCTGAAAGAACTTGGCTACCAGACGACGGCATCTGTGCTGTACCGAGACCTCTGCGAGGTGGTATGGCCAAATCTGCCGGCTGTGCGGTACAGACGATTTGCTCCGATCGCAAGAAGGGTCACCGCGTTTAACTCTTCAGAGTGCGAGCAGTTGTTGGCCGACTTGCGCCCTGACCTGATCGTGCTTGGCGGCGCTCCCATTCTCAAGCGCCCGATTCTCGAACGCGCGACGCTTGCTGTCCTCAATGCGCACCCTGGGCTCTTACCCTCGTATCGCGGCAACGACGTGATCGCCTGGGCACTTCACAACGGCGACCCAGTCGGTGTCACGGTTCACGTCGTCGATGCGGGTATCGATACAGGCGCAATCATCAAGAGGCAGGATCTCCCTGTGGCGAAGGGCGAATCGATCAAGGACCTCAAGCTCAAAGCTGAACTGCTTGCGGCAACGATGATGGGTCAGGTCGTGCGAGACGTGATGTCGAAGGGTGGAATCACGACGCTCCCACCATCCGGTACTCGAGGCCCGCTGTATCGCGTGATGCCCGCAGACATGCGTGCCGCGCTCGATCAAAAACTCAGTGGCCGGTAACGAATTCGGCTTGGTGACGTATCGCGCCGAGAAGCCGAGTGCCCTCATTTCTTACGTATTCGACTTCATTTTCGATCTCCTGGGACTACCGTCAAGGGAAACCACCGAGCCACAGTGCGCCATTTACTATGGCGAACCGAACCGTGCGCCGGAGAACGCACTGGTTATCCCGCAGCGTTCGTCAGATCTCATATGGGAAGGCAGTCCTGAACCGAGCCGTCAGCCAGGGACGTTGTCGAGTCCGGTGTTTCCCTTCGATGTCGTGAATTCGATTCGCCGGTTCTTGACCGACGACGTCAACCGAGACGCCGGACAGGCAGACTGCGACGAGCATGGACGGCTCCTCTTCGTTGGGAGCTTTCAGGGTCGAAGCGGAATCGGCGAATCACCGACCGTGAACGAATATGCCAGGGTGTTGGGCTGCTGGCTGACCGAGCATCTCGGCATCACCGCAGTTCCTGCCTGGCCGAACGGGCGACGGTGTGCGATAGGGTTGTCACACGACGTCGATCGAGTCGCCCGACGATCGAAGACGCTCTTCTGGCCTCCGTATGCCTTCAATCTCTCGAAGTATGCCAACCTCATGGTCGCGCGCCAGCGCCTGTGGCACGTGCGGCAGCTCTTTCGGTTTCCACTCCTGGACGACATCGCACTCTTCAAACAGGTGATTCGTCTAGAGACCGACCACGGCTGTTCGTCGACATTCTTTTTCGCATCGCGGAATCGATTCGGCCGCCATGCTTCGCTTCTCGACGTTCAGTACGACATCAGGAATCGGCGACTGCGCGGGTTGCTGGCAGATCTTCGGAAGAGAGGTTTTGGAATCGGCCTGCATTCCAGCTATCGGGCGTTCGAAGCGCCCGGCCGTTTCGCCGAGGAGCGTCGTGTGTTGCAGGAGATCAGCGGGGCGGAGGTCATCGGTTTGCGCCACCATTTCTGGCATCTTGGGGCCGACATCAGCGCCACACTCGCCGCGCATGAAGCCGCCGGCTTCGAGTACGACTCGTCGATCGCTTTCAACGAGCACTTGGGATTCCGACGCAGCGTCGCTTGGCCGTACTACCCGTGGAATGAAGGCTTAGACCGTCCCCTGGCGACGATGCAGATACCGGTGTTCTGCATGGACGGGAATCTGTTCTATACGTCGTCCTCGGTCGATGATGCGGTTGAGAAAATCGCCACGATCATTGGAAGGATCAAAGCCGTCGGCGGCGTCGGGGCGATCGACTGGCACAGCGACACGGCCAACGCAGCGACACCAGGCTACCGGGGATGGGGCGAGGCGTACGAACGGCTCGTGCGTATGCTGGCCAACGATTCCGAGGTTTGGACGACCAGCCTGGAAACCATTCTCGACTGGGTCAAAGCCCGGCGGCTCCGGCTGTCGAAGGGCGCGTCATCGTCGCCCGATGCGCCCACAGTGCAGTAAGGATGACTCACCGAGTACTGCTGCTCGCCTACATGTTTCCGCCTGTTGTCGACGCGGGTGGCTTCCGGCCGCTGGCGTTCGCCCGCTACCTGCCCGGTTTCGGCTGGGACCCCATCGTCCTCACGCGGCCCGACAGCGGCAACCTTCCGCTGGATCCGGCGCAACTCGAGACGCTGCCGCCGAGCGTTCGCGTCGAGCGTGTGCCGTACGGGTTCGTCGACGCCTGGCACCGTCATTGGCAGCTACCTTGGGCCAGACCCGTGGAAGCTTTGGCGGGAAAGCCAGCGGGGTGGCTCGGAGAAGCGCTGGCCTGGCGCGCAGCCCATCGCGACCCGTACAAGCAATGGGAAATCAGCTGGATGCAGCAGGCGATCGATATGGGTCTCGCGTTGATCGAGCGATATCGTCCGGACGCCATTCTGGCCTCCGCTCCGCCATTCGAGACGTTGAAGGCGGGCTGGTCGCTGCACGAACGAACCGGACTGCCGCTCGTAGCCGACTTCCGCGATCCGTGGACCTATGGCGTCCTCTGGAACCCCGCGAATCCGAAAAGAGCGCGAACCGAATCGTCCTGGGAGGCTCGAGTTGTCGAGGCTGCTGCCAGAATCGTCGTCGTCACGCCGTCGATGCAGCGGCGGATGGCCGAGAAATACCCTGACGTCGCCGACCGGATCGACCTCGTCATGAACGGTTACGAAGATCTCAGAACGAGCGATGCGTCGCCGCCCGCTGATCGCTTCGTGTTGAGCTATGTCGGCTCGATCATGGAGCGGCGATTTCCATCGGTTCTGTTCGAGGCGCTCCGGCGGTTGCGTTCCAGACATCCGGTTGCCGCGGCCGATTTCCGCGTGCGCTTCGTCGGACCGAACCAATGTGCGTTCTCGCTCGAAGAGCGGATTGCGGGCGAGGGCCTGTCCGACATCGTCGAATACATCGGCCCGGTCGGCCACAATCGAGGGCGCGATCTGATGCGCGCGTCACATGTACTCCTGCACATCGAGACGACGGCCGACTACGCGGTGTCGAGCAAGCTGTTCGAGTATTTTTCGGCGAATCGGCCTATTCTCGGCATCGTCCCGGCCGGCAGCGACGACGAGTGGTTTCTGCACCGTTCGGGAGTCGGGTACAACGCAGGTGTTTCGGATCCTGATGTCATTGCTGCGGCGCTTCTCGAGCGGTGGGACGGTTGGAAAAAGGGACTACCGTCGCCGACTGTCGACGCCGCCTGGCTCAGTCAGTTCCACCGGCGGGAGCAGACGCACAAGCTTGCGACGCTGTTGGATGGTCTTGGTCGCGTCGGATCCGGCTCAGCGGTGCAGTGAGGGTTCACCTACCCTGGCCGAGTGCGCGACCTTGATGTCGTAGGTGGGGCAGAGCTCCGCGCACCCGGCGACCCGCGTCGTTTCGCTGACGACGAACGATCGAACTCCTTGAATCACCGCTTCCCGCCATTGCCGCAGCTTGTCGACGAGCTGTAGGTTGATGACATAGGTACCGCGGAGTACGTTCGCTGCGAAAAGTATCCGGGCACTGAGCCGATCCCCCTGCAAGAGATCGAACTCCGGCAAACCGTCGATGGTGGACATTCCTGTAAATACGATCAGACCGTCCGAACGGACGACTTGAATCAGGAGCCCGCACCGCATCAGGTCGACGACCGGCTCCAGTTCCACTTCGAGCGACAGCTTGGCGGTCGGCTGTACAGGGCCAGTGATTTCTTTACCCGTTGATGCATCTCGAAGTATCGCGCCGAGCATCGTCACGCGGTCGTCAGCCGACGCGCCTCTCGACGAAGTGTACTCCGCCAGGACGTTCGGGACGTCGCCGACGATCGGCTCCTGGCCGGGCCGCAGCAGGACCACCTGATCGCAGAGCGTCGCGATCGCTTGCATATTGTGCGAGACGAATGCGATCGGAATCCCGTCGTTCCGGAACTTCTCGAGGCGTGCATAGCATTTCTGCTGGAAGTTGAAGTCTCCCACTGCCAGCACTTCATCTATCAACAGCACTTCAGGGTCCAGGTGCGCGGCAATTGCGAAACCCAGACGCGCGTTCATGCCACTCGAATAACGTTTCACGGGGGTGTCGATGAAGTCGGGAATTCCTGCGAACTCGATGATCTCGTCGAAGCGCCTGCGGATCTCCTCCCGGCGCATCCCCATGATCGCCCCCTGAAGGAAGATGTTCTCTCGGCCAGTCAGGTCGGGGTGAAACCCGGCTGCCAGCTCGATGAGCGCGCCGATGCGCCCACGTACCCGTATATTGCCGCGGGTCGGCCTGAGTATCCGGGTCAACACCTTCAACGCAGTTGATTTGCCGGCACCATTCGGCCCGATGATACCCAGTACGTGACCTGGCTTCACTTCGAAAGAGACGTTCCGCAGCACCCAGAACTCGTCGGATTCGAGCGCGACTTCGCGCTTCGAGGTGAACCGCTGGACGAGTGCCGGGATCAGATCACGGAGACTGTCGTGGTGTTCTCCACGACGGAACTTTTTCCACACGCCGTCGAACGCGATGACGGGCTCTGACATTCAGATGCGCTCCGCGAATTCGAACTCAGAACGGTGAAATTGCAGCCACGCGGCGAACAGCACGACGAGGGATAGGAGACCCGCCGCGCCGAGACTGACCCAGTCCGGCGGCTTTCCACCGAACAGCACGTCACGGTAGCCATCGATGATCGGTGTCATGGGGTTGATCCGCATGAGCGTGCCGAGTCGTCCGCTGAGCGACGTGACGGGATAGAGCACCGACGTCGCAAACATCCACAGCGTCACGACCACCTCGAAGATGTACTTGACGTCGCGATAGAACAGGTTGGCCATGGCGACGAACAACGACACGGCCATCGTGAACATGACATGGATCAGGACGACGACAGGGAGGAACACAATATACGGCGACGGCGGCACGCGGTACCACGCCATCAAAGCGATCAGTACGGTGCTGCCGACAGCGAGATCGACGAGCGCTACCAGCATCGTGGAAAACGGGAAGAGCTCGCGCGGGAAGAACACCTTCGTCACCAGGGCCGCATTGCTGGTGAGAGAGCCGACCGACGCCCGGAACGTCGACGCCGAAAAATTCCAGGCCAAAAGGCCGCAGAACGCGAACAGCGGATAGGGCACCTGGGTCTCGATTGGCGCCACCCGGGTGAAAATCACCGAGAACACCGCCGTGTTGACGAGCGGCATGAACACCGCCCAGCCAAACCCCATGATCGTCTGTTTGTAGCGGATGAGGAGATCGCGGCGCGTCATTTCGTACAGCAGCTCGCGGTATTGAGCCTGCTCGACGAACATCTCGCGACAATCAGCGATGAGCTGTTTCATGTGTTCTACGTTGTTGTCGGACGAGGATCGGAGA
>Ga0184611_1000046_pt1 | contig 21321 bp, 22 predicted proteins | sample PLM3_5_coex_FD_133162 | JGI IMG/M metagenome (GOLD analysis project Ga0184611, IMG submission 133162) | Groundwater sediment microbial communities from an aquifer in East River, Colorado, USA - PLM3_5_coex | ecosystem: Environmental > Terrestrial > Soil > Riparian zone | place: USA: East River...
CCTGAAAAGCTGCTGTCCATCATTGCAAAAAAGCCTTCTACCTGCTTGCTTTCTTCTTCTGAAAATTTTTCGCCAGGTCTTTTAAGGTTATCGATCCCCACAATACCAATAACCGACTCCGGGTAGTTGGTATCCATTAATAATAAAATATCACCCGACATGGAATGCCCGATAAGAATTACATTGTTTAATTTTTCTGCTTTTATAAATTCATTAATATCCTCAGTATATTTCTCAAACGTCCATTCGGTTCTGTTTTTATCTGACCTGCCAAAACCCGGCAGGTCAACAGTCACAACTTTATACTTATCACTGAAATATTTTGACTGATCATTCCAGTATTCTTTATTTATACACCACCCATGTACGAAAAGCAGCGTTGTATCTCCCTTACCATATTGGTTATATGCTATAGTTGTATTATTAACTTTTGCAGTTACATTTTCTTTTCTGTCCACAGCACTATTGCAGGCAACAAGAATAATTACAAGTAGTAAAACGGGAAATCCTACTTTCATAAATTGAAGTTATGAAAACTAATGAGTGCAAATAAATCCTTTGGCAGGAAAGAATATTTCTGGAACTTTATATTCTTTCCTCACAATAAAACCAATGATATGAAACTTCAAACTCTATTGTCAGCTTGTGCATTCCTTATTTTATGTTCCTGTAATAGCAGTACTAATGAAAGCAGCACCAACCAGACAGAAACTAAATCACCTAAAATAAAAGAAGTATCCGTGACTTACACCATCGATAGTCTTACTATGAATAACTACGTAGCATATGATGAAAATGTTGAAGGGAAAAGACCCGCTGTTTTAGTTATACATGAATGGTGGGGATTGAATGATTATACAAAACGCCGTGCAAAAATGCTTGCTGAATTGGGATATGTTGCAATGGCTGTTGACATGTATGGCAATGGTCGCATGGGGAATGATCCCGGGGCAGCGCAAAATCTTGCAATGCCCTATTACCAACATCCGGACATGGCGAAGAAAATATTTGACCGTGCAGTGGAAGAACTTAAAAAGGATCCTAATGTAGATCAAACGAAGATGGCAGGTATTGGTTACTGCTTTGGCGGAGGTATGTTGTTAAATTTTGTAAGAATGGGCGAACCATTAAATGGCATTGTAAGTTTTCACGGAAGTCTTTTAGGTACCCCTGCTAATAAAGACCTTACAAAGGCAGAGATACTTGTTTGCCATGGTGAAGCCGATTCCTTTGTAAATGCAGAAGTGGCGCCATTCAAAAAGCAAATGGATTCGATTGGCAAAACATATACTTTTAAATCATATCCCGGTGCTACCCACGCATTCACCAATCCTGATGCTACGGAAACAGGAAAGAAATTTAAAATGCCTATTGAATATAATGCAGCTGCCGATTCTGCATCATGGAATGATATGAAAGAATTCTTTGGAAGGATCTTTAAATAGATCATCAATTTATTCATCTTTTTCATTCCAAATCTTTCCTTACATTTATCGTCCTAAAATCAAATTATATGAATATGTCTTTTGCAAGAAAATTATTGACAGCCGTAATCGTTTCAGCCGCACTTGTTTCATTCACCACTAAAGCAGACCGTGCAAACTTTTCGGGTAGCTGGGCATTGAATGAAGGCAAAAGCGACTTTGGACAAAGAGGTGCAAGATTTGCTACAAAAACAATTAAAGTAGAACAAAAGAGTGATGCGATCGCTATAACAAGAACTACGCCTTCTTTCCAGGGTGGAGATGATGTAACCACGACTGAAACCCTTGGCTTTGATGGAAAAGAAGTGCAGAGCGAAGGCTTTGGAGGCTCCGTAAGAAAATCAGCTTTGAAATGGGCTACTGATGAACAAAGTTTTTCGATCAGTTCCACTACAACAGGAGAAAGAAATGGTCAAAGCTTTACATTCACCGGTACAGATACATGGACATTGGGTGATGGAGGTAAATCTCTAGTGGTAACATCTGTAAGAACCACCCAACAGGGAGAAGTAACTACAAAAGCTGCTTACGATAAGCAATAACTTTTATAAAAACCGGCGGACACACTCTCGCAACTAATTATTCCTTAACTTTCTTATCACCAAAAACAAACTGGTATGAGAAAGTTTTTTTATTTACTGCTTTTTATTTCAACTATCGCATCAGCGCAACAACAGGAAAAGTTCAATGGACTTAATATGAATCTCGGAAATCTTTTCCGGTTGAGTGATGCAAAGACAAGATCGATCAGTCCTGAAAATTTAACCGGCGAACCCGGCAAAGGCGGCATGGCTACTCTGGAAAATGGCAGTGCTAAAAATGCAGCAAGAGATCTTGGACAAGGATGGAAAGTAAATCCATTTATAGTTATAAAACCCGGCGAAACTTTTACCATGGCTGAGATCACCGGACCTGGCGCCATTCAACATATCTGGATGACGCCAACTGGTAATTGGCGTTTCTCCATTCTTCGTTTTTATTGGGATGATGAAACAGAGCCTTCGGTAGAAACTCCAGTTGGTGATTTTTTTGGTGCTGGTTGGGGCGGCTATTCGCATCTTAATTCTTTAGCGGTTACAATAAATCCCGGCAGCGCATTTAATTGTTATTGGGCAATGCCCTTCAGAAAAAAATGTAAGATCACAATGACAAATATTAATGTTGACAACATGACCCTGTATTACCAGGTTGATTATACATTGACAACCGTTCCAGACGACGCTGCTTACTTTCATGCACAATACAGAAGAAGCAACCAGGTGAAAGATGGAATTTGCAATCTCATTGATAATATTGAAGGGAAAGGACAATACGTTGGAACTTATCTCGCATGGGGTGTACATAACAATGGTTGGTGGGGCGAGGGCGAAATAAAATTTTTCATGGATGGTGATACAAAATTCCCAACGATCAATGGCACGGGCACTGAAGATTATTTTTGTGGCTCCTATGATTTTGATACAAGAAAGAAAAATGCCGCCGGCGTTGATATTGTTGATTACACAGAATTTTCAACTGCCTATGCCGGCTTACACCAGGTGGTCGATGGCGATGGCCATTATAATGTAATGCAACGTTTCGGAATGTATAGGTGGCATATAATGGACCCGATCCGTTTTGAAAAAAATTTAAAAGTGACGATACAGGATCTTGGCTGGAAAAGTGGAGGGCGATATCTTGTTCAGCAATCCGATATCAGTTCAGTCGTATTCTGGTATCAAACAGAACCGCATCATAGTTTTCCCAAGCTGCCTTCAAAAAATGAATTGGAAGTAAATTGACCTAAGATGTTGTGATCGCTTGTTTATAATCTAAACCGCTTGCAATACACATTCTTTATACATGCCCGATTCAAAATGACTTGTTTGTAATTTTAACTGTTCCATGAATTCTGTGCTGAGGTCATTCCCGACAAAAAATTCAAGGATATAGTCGTGGCTACTGCTTTCAAAATATGCTTTGTAAATATTTAGAAAATGATAATTTGAAAGCTCCCGGAAAGCATTCATATCAGCTTCACCGCCATTCAAAAAAACAAATACTTTGCTTTCATTTGTTTTTGAATTACGATTGCTTTGGATCTGTACGGGGGTATATCCACCTAATTGACGTACCCTCATTTCAACTTCAGGAAAATGTGCCGATCTTCTTTCTTTTTTGAATACGAACTTAAATTCATCCTTATAACAGGAATGCTGTGATAAATATTTTGCTTTCTTCTTGTTACCAACCTCCTGCTGCAGCCTTATTTTCTGAATATTCTTCATCTCTTTTGAATACTGATCCCATTGAGAAATAAATTCATTATTATCACCCATGGTCTCAAAAAAAACAAACTGGACTATGATCTCATTTTCCATTTTTAATAATATCTCCTTATCCATGTAATGTAACCTTAATTACTGATGTAGAAATGATAATGTTTGAGAGTATAAGCATTTAATAATTCAGGAGAGACAAGTTATGACGTCAAATCCTTCACCTGGTTGTCTCTAACCACTCCCAAATTTCATTTTATTTATCACCGGTTTGTTATGATTCACTGGAAAATCATATCTTAAACCTCAATTTTAAAATACCTTTTATGAACAACTCACGAAGAACATTTATAAAAAGATCAACACTTGCATTAGCCGGCACTTCTCTTTTATCACGGCTTTCTTTTGCCAATACAACTACAAAAGACGGCGAGCTTGTCGGCATTCAACTTTATTCTGTACGTGATGATATGGGAAAAGATCCTTTAGGCACTTTGAAACAATTGGCAGCGATGGGATATAAACATGTTGAACATGCTAATTACAAGGATAGAAAATTTTATGGTTACACTCCTGCTGAATTCAAAAAGATATTAGGGGGGCTTGGAATGGAAATGCCAAGTGGGCATACGGTTCTGGCTTCACAACATTGGGATTCCGCAAAAAAGGAATTTACTGACCTGTGGAAATATACTGTGGAAGATGCAGCAATAATGGGACAGCAATATGTTATCAGCCCATCTCTTAACGAATCGTATAGAAAAGACAAAGACGGCCTTTTACGCTTTATGGAAGTGTTTAACAAAAGCGGTGAACTCTGCAAAAAATCAGGAATGAAATTCGGTTATCATAATCATGATTTTGAATTCAGCGAAAACCTTGGTGGTGAAATGCTTTATGATATAATGATGAAAAACACCGATGAAAAATTAGTAATTCACCAATTAGATATTGGCAACTTATATAATGGTGGTGCAATTGCATCTGAGATCGTAAAAAAATATCCCGGCCGGTTTTCATCAGTTCATGTTAAAGATGAAATAAAAGCAACCGAAGGCAATGAAAAATATGAAAGCACCATTCTTGGCGCAGGTATCGTAAACGTGAAAGAAGTAATTGACATGATAAGAAAAAGTTCAAAGAATGTTCATTACATTATCGAGCAGGAATCATACCAGGGCAAAACGCCGCTTGATTGTGCCAGAGAAGACCTGGCAATAATGCAGAAGTGGGGTTATTGATCTTAATAATTTATTTTAAAAAACGCTAAGCTCTAATAAAATTTAGCGTTTTTTTTATGCATCAATAGAATCGTACACTGTTACCTTCGTCCAAAGCGCAGAACATTCCTCCACAAATTTCAAATGTATAGGATCTGTTTGATAACTGTCCTGGTCGGTGGCATTATCGAAAAATAATAACCAGCTAACATCATAAGAGCTATCGATCACTTCGCGGCGGGTAGCAGCCGGTTGGCCTATATAAAAATTTTTGATCGTACTGACCTTTGAAAGTTTTTTCAATCCTTCAATTAGTTTGGCTCTGTCTTCCTTATTACCAGAGTTCTTTAGCCAGAAATAAACATGATGTATAAACATTCCCTTTTTTTGAGCGAAGATAGCGTTTGACTTCAAGAGAGATCCAAATGGTGCGACCAATGCCATAGCACCAAGAAAACCACGGCGGGAAGAAATTTTCATAACAGTTAATTTTTTCCGAACTTAAATGTTCTTTTGAGAATAAAAAAGTCTGAAGCTTTTAAGTTGAAAAGGAATACCACTCTCATTATCGCTGCCAACCTTCTTGTTCTTCCCGGAATTTACCTGGTCTATCCTGGAACAGAAGGGAAAATTTGGCCCCCAACCATTACCGACATCGGCTTTATGATCATTGCCATAGCCTTTTTAGGATTGAGAAATAAATAAACGGCTGTTCATAAGCCCGGGTTATCACCATCTGTTTAAAATAATATTCACCTTTTGTACAATTTTCACATTTTAGGCGAATTTTTTGTCTTAATTTTTGATGGTGAAAATATTTCTGGCATTTAGTTTTTTATTTACAGCGGTTACTTTTCAATGCGCCGGGCAGGATATAAGCGGTTATTGGAAGGGTACACTCAGCATGAGAGGTTGTTTTCCAGAAAATAATATTGAACTCCAGATAAACGCTAAAGGCAATGTGCTTGCCGGTGATTCATACCATTACCAGGATATTGACAACTATGTAAAGAAAAATTTCAGAGGCTCATTTGACCGTGCATCAAAAAAGCTTACACTGCAGGAGGGCATTGTTACAACTTATCATATACCTCAGCGATGTGTTATCTGTGTCAAAAATTTCGAACTTATTTATTATCGCGAAGGAAACAAGGAAACACTTAAGGGTTATTGGTCAGGTAATGTATTGAACTCAACACTGAGTTGTGATGGCGGTTCTATTGTTTTAACACGTATAAGAGAATCTGCATTTAAAGAGATCCCTGAAATAAAAGTTGATACCGGTACCATTCGTCTCGATTTTTATGACAATGCTCAAATTGACGGTGATTCAATAACAGTGATGGTAGATAAACAAGTTGTGATGACTCATCAACGTTTAGGAGCAAAACCGCTTACTACTTATGTAAGGATCGATAAGAACAATACTTTTCATGAAGTAGAAATGGTTGCAGAAAATCTTGGAAGCATTCCTCCTAATACAGCCGTTCTTATTATCACTGCAGGTAAGAACCGTCACTCATTAACGTTAAGTTCTTCAGAAGTAAAAAGTGCAAGAATAAGGATCGTGTATGATGAAGACATTTCAAAAATTGGACAAACCATAGCCGCTTCTTTGATCAAGCCGCCTGCCAATTGATCTTTAGAGTTAATCACATTCTATTCACACCCTGTCGTTTGCTGCTTTCTTGTCGTTCAAAGCCGCTTGGTATTAAGTAGTTTTACAATGATCAAAAAATACCTAACCCATGCGCAATATCCGATTTAACCAACGCTTTACCCTGGCTGCATGCCTGTGTCTTTCTTTAAATTTTTTATGGGCTCAGAGTAGTCTTAAGTTAAAGTATAATAACTCCACTGTTTATACCGGCATTGAAGTAGGATCAAAAGGTGTAAAGATGAGTATGGTGGAGTTGGGCAAAAATGCTCAGTCCAACGGCAGTTTTAATATTTTGAAAGATACTTCTGTTAATACAGATTTTATTTCTTTTACCGATCCCACATTTTCCGCTACTCTTGATGCATTGTATGGATTATATACAACTGCGCAAAAGGATTATAATATCCCGGTGAAAAGAATTTTTACTGCTATAAGTAGTGGTGTAAAAATGCAGGCAGAGAAGGACGAGAAAACAGAGTGGATAAATAAACTGATCGCTTCATTCAAAGAAAGGATAAACGATCAGTCAAAAGAAGTTACCGTCATAGATGTAAAGCAAGAAGCCTTCCTTTCACATCTTGGTATTGTTCCAGAATCAAGAAGATATTCCACTTTCCTTATTGATATCGGGAGTGGTAATACCAAGGGCGGTTATTTTCCTAACGGTAATAAAAAAGATTTTTATTTGTTTCAATTGAATTGGGGAACAAAAAGTACTTCAAATGCTGCTGAAAAAAGATTGGAAGAAGATAAAAGCATGGGTAATTACCAGAAACAGCTTACCCGAGTATTATCGCAAGCCGAAAATTCAGATATCGTATATGCTGTTAATGCCAGCGGTGCATATCCATTAAGTGATTATATCGCATTTAGCGGCGGCGCTGCGTGGGCTGTTGCTAATTTAACACACCCGGAGATGGTAGATAATGCGGTTGTCTCTGTTACATTTGATGAAGTAGTGAAATTTTATGAAAAGATATATACCAATTATGCTTCCTATTCACCAGAAAATCTTGCCAAAGTTGGTACGGACGCCGCTGAAAAAGCAGCGATCATGAAAGCAGCAAAAACTGTTCATGGTGTGTTTGACCAAAAATCTTTGATGGCAGGATCTGGTTTGCTGTTAAAGATCATGAGACAGTTTGCATCTATTTACGAAACAAAACAATTTTATTTAGTAAAGAATGGACAGGTTGGGTGGATATCTGCTTATGTAGATCAAACTCTTTCAAAATAAATAAACTCCTTTCACAAGCTCAATACATGATCCACTCCGGCAGCGGAGTGGATTTTTGCTGTATCAAATAAAAGAATATCGCAATCGGATTGTTTTAATAAGAGTGGAATTTCAGTACAGCCAAGAATAATTCCTTCAGCACCTCTATCTTTCAACTTCGAGATGACTTTTAAATACCTGGTTTTTGTTTCGGGTAAGAAGATATTTTTACTGAATTCATTGTAAATAGTATGGTTTATAAAATCAATATCTTCCTGGTCCGGAATTATAGTTTCAATTCCATGTTTGGCAAGATGATCAGTATAAAAACCAAGCTGCATTGTATACCGGGTGCCAAGCAACCCAACCTTTTTCAATCCATTTTTCAGGATGACTTTTGCTACGGCTTCAGCAATATGAATAACAGGGATCTTAATAGCGTCCTGTACCTCATCTGCGATCTTATGCATCGTGTTTGCGCCAATAAGAAGACATCCAGCACCACCTGCTTCTATTGTTTGAGCTGACTTGCAAATGATCACTGAAATATTTTTCCAATCACCCGCCTCCGTAAGCACCTTAATTTGGCCAAAGTTTACGGAATGTATAATGATCTCGACCGTTTCACTACCACCGAGTTTTTCATTCGCTAATTCATTTATGTAGCGATAGTATTCTATTGTAGATACATATGTTAGCCCGCCAATAAGTCCAATTGATTTCATGCTCTAAAATTAAGGGCTAAATTTTTACCCACCTGTTGATAAAAATCGTTAGCTTGTGATTAGGTACATTATATTTTTGTACATTAATCAACCAAACATTATACTTATGAAAAAGATCTTTAGCTCACTCTTGATGGCAACCATGATGATCTCGATGATCCCACTTCAATCTTCTGCAATAGTTGTATTACCCGGCAGCAACGAACCTAATCCAGCTACGGTTAAAGCGGCATTTGCGGAATTCAAAAGTCTTTCTAAAAAGGAACAAAAATTAAGAGTGAAGGAGGCAAAAAAACAAGTGAAGGTTTTTCAGAAAGAAAAGAAAGCAAATAAATCTGCCAATGTTGAAATGTGGCTGCTAATTGTACTGGCTATCTTACTTCCACCGCTGGCTGTTTATCTTCACCAGGGTGAAATAAATGGGAAGTTCTGGTTAAGCATTTTGTTCTGGTTCCTTTTCATTATACCAGGCGTAGTTTATGCCTTATTGGTGGTAACAAACACTATTTAAATCAAAACCGATAAAAAAAGACCTCCAGGCGGAGGTCTTTTTTATAATTGCTTACTACGAGATCTTTATAATATGATCACTCGTTGATTGTTTCCATTGCTCCAGGTCAGTAATGCTTTGTTATCACACTGTCCATTAGTTGGGAAACCATAATCAAGATAAAGTACACGGTCATTGATCTTGATCTTTAATTTACCATCGCTGATCCAGGGACACGCAACTTTTTTCACTAGCGGGGATTCAGTATTCAATGTTATTGTCAGGCCACTATTGAATTCAGTCTGCGAACGACCTGTAATTTCATACACATCATCACGAACAATTCTTGTATCCATTCCTTCAACCTGCGTTTTTACTTTTATACCTTGATAGCTATAACCTCTGCCCGAAGGAAATGTTACTTTACCACCTACTACCTGTACACTCCATTTATGCATTGGAGGTTCGCTAAGATTGCTGATGATCTTTTTTCCTTCAAGATGAACACGATTCACGTAATAATTTCTGAAACTAATTGTAACTACAGAACCGGGTCTGCGTAAAGGTGCAGTAAGATGAACTACGATGGCGCCGGAACGAAATTTACCATCACGACCTAAACAACCATTACCAAAATCAATTGTAATTGTTTTAGGATAAGTAGAGTCGTTTGGCGTGACCGTGATCTCAGCACAATCACCAATAGCAGCTCTTAATTCAGTAAACAATGGACGGAATAAGCGGCCGTTAATGCCATATTCGCTGGCATTACCTTCTTCATCTGCTGCAGTTGTAGCAACGTCTTCTGCATCATCAAAACTTGCTTCGGCCATTGAACTTTCTTCAGAATAAGTTGTTGCCTGTTCTTCCGTAACTGATGTGTTGTTAGCTGAGCTAAGATCTTTTTGGCAAGAGAAAAGCATAGAGGCAACTATGAATGTAAGTGCTGCTATGCTGGTTCGTTTAATTGAGAACTTTTTCATTTTACTAGTTTTAAAGGGTTGTGGAAAATTAAACTCGAAATATGAGAAGCCGGACTTTGAAAAAAGTTTAAACGGTAGTAAAAAAACTTCTATTTTCCGTTTTAATGAAGGAAATTTTTAGGTACATAACTGATTATTTCAAAATTTTAAATAGTAAAGTATTCGCGACCTGTAGCTTGCTGACAGGTTTAATGATCTATTTGAATTTTTATTATGAGATAGATCTTACAATTGACGAGTTTGATTCGATCAGTGTCCGATTTTTGATTCGCTATTTGGTCTTTTTGATGGCTTTTGCACTACCCTATTTCTTTTATTTTCTTTTTGAAAGAAAAAATTATTTTAAAAGTCCATTAATCCTTTTGCTTATTTTCCTGTCGCCTGCTATTTTCTCCTGGAAAATGGTGATGAATACAGAGCTGCATTTATCAAATAATAGCTATTGGGATTATTACTGGAACCAGGTGATATACTGGCCCGCAAGACTGATAGTTTTGAGTCTTACTCTTTTTATCATCTGGAAGATCTTTTATTCCAAAGAAAGTTTTTTTGGATTAACAGTAAAATATTTTAACTGGAAGCCTTATTTAATTATGCTTTTGATAATGGTTCCTTTAATTGCGGCAGCTTCTACGCAACCAGATTTTTTAAGCATGTATCCAAAACTGAAAGATATTGATACCGCTTTGTATGGTGTACAAAACAAATGGCTCTATCATTTACTCTATGAGCTTTCTTATGGAAGCGATTTTGTTTCGGTAGAACTTTTCTTTCGTGGCTTTCTTATCCTGGCTTTTATAAAAGTTGCTGGTAAAGATGCCATCTTACCGATGGCTTGTTTTTATTGTACGATTCATTTTGGCAAGCCACTGGGTGAATGTATTAGCTCTTATTTCGGCGGGATGATACTTGGGATCGTAGTTTATAATACAAGATCGATCATTGGCGGGTTGATCGTTCATCTCGGAATTGCGTGGCTGATGGAGATAGGCGGATATATTGGGAACAACTTGTATTAAATTGTCCATTCATCATGAACAATCCCTATTAAATAAAATCTTTTATTTCTTTCTTTAAAAACCAATCTCAGGGTTTTCCAGTCCATGCCCTCATACTTTTTATCAAATCCTGAAAAATAATTTTCGGTAAAATTGCAATCTTTATAAACTTCTTTAAGATTATTTAAAGAATTACCGTGGCCTAAAAAATCATTTACGCTTCGTTCTTCCGGTTTTGCAAAATCTACATCATAGACAAATCGCTTCATGTAATTATTCAGAGTCATTTTTATTGGATCGCCTGATCCATCGAAATTTCCCCAAACTTTCATCTCGTTTTCCGCTTTGCCTGCCTGAGTAATAAATGCAGTTCTTGAAAACTTCAAATGATTAAGTGTATCTACATAAGCATAAGGCGAAAACCTTATGCCATCAATAGGATCAATATAATTAGCAAATGCTGCATAGTTTTTAGCCTTAAGCAGTGTCAATATATTTTGCGTTGTCTTTAATAATATAGAATCTTTACGCTTCACTAAATGAATACTATCCTGGATGTTTTTGATCTTTAACAGGGAGTCTGTCTTGCGATCTACGGTCTGAATGCTATCGCCGGTAGTAGCTTCAACACTGCTTTCCTTTTCTGACTTGTCTTTACAAGCAATCATGAATAAGCATAGTGCGACTATTAATATAGAAAGGAACTTCATACAATTTAAAAACGCTGCAAACCTGTAAGCCGGATCCTGTTATCCCGATAAATCGGGACTGCCATCATTTATCTGTCCCGGCAATTACTCACCGGGATCAATCTGCCTACCCTGTATCTCGGACGAGCAGCCCTCAAACGATACTATACGTGGCATTTCAGCATGCAAGGTTTACCCGCAAATGATGTCACCACCAAAAGCTGTGGGCTTTTACCCCACATTTTCATCTTTACCCACCCCTTCCCCTCCGAGGAGGGGGAAGGGGTGGGCTGTTATTTTCTGTGGCACTATCTGTTACTTCAACTTACTTTTCAGCATTGGTTGAAATACCCCCGCTTATCGCGGGGTGCATTGCTCTGTACTGTCCGGACTTTCCTCCTCCCGCCTAAGCGGGAAGCGATAGCACGGTTTGCAGCGAACAGCAAAAATACTTTTTTAACCGGAATTGACTGACTGTAAAATTCTTAATTATTAAACCTCCTCTCCCAAAAAATGTCTATTAGTTTCCGCGATAATTAACCTGTATGAGAATTTTAATGGTGATTTGCACTTTACTGTTTTCGGTTAAATGTTTGTCACAAAATACTTCACTAAAAATCTCGCTGTTATCCCTTGTTGATGAACCTAGTTTTCCAACAATTCAAGGAGGGATCGAATTCAGCCTGGGTAAAAAAATAAGTTGGTATAACGAGGCAGGTGTAAAATATCGCAAAAGCTATTACGATATGGCAGACACATCTTTTGTTGATCCTCGTGGATTCAAATTAAAATCAGAGGTCAGGTATTATTTAAAAAATAGACATAATGTTTACATTGGTGCCAATGGCTTTTATACAAAAGATTTTCACAATACAGAGGCTGGTTATTTCTACACGGGGGATAGATCGGATTATAGAGAAGATAATTTTTCTGTAAGAAAAATTGTAAAGGGTCTTAATGTAATAGCAGGAAAGTCTTATAAAACATGGGGGCGATCCAATATCGAAATATACGGGGGTGTGGGCATCCGGTTTGTATCTGTAGAAAATGATAATATAGAAATTGATCATACGAAAGATGTCTTGCGAAGAAGCCCTGATCTTAATATTCCTGACAATCGTATTTGGGTTGACGTTCAAGGGGAGAAAATGGTGCTTCCTAATTTCTCACTTGGTGTTCGGCTTTCATTCTCATTATGACAAGTCAGTATTCAAAAAAAATTTCTGTAGCACCGTAACCAAAACGGGGATCGTATTGATTGACAAATGTCTTTACTTCTTTTCGAAGTTTTAGTAACTCATGTATATCGTCTCTTAATCTGCCGCTGCCAACACCATGAATGACGATCAAGGACGGCTGAAGGTGAGCAATGGCAAGATCATAATATTTTTCAAAAGTCTTTAATTGTATACCAAGTATCTGGAGATTGCCGAGATGATGCCAGTTATCAGTTAGTTTTTCAATATGCAGGTCAATGACTGAACGTGGCGGTTCAAGATGGTCTTTTGCTTTTGAAGCGTCATATATTTTATATTTTGCAGCAAGGGAGCCTATATCAAATTTTTCATGAACAATCTTATCTGGATATTTATCAAATAAACGGTATGAAAAACTTGCTTCATTTTTGCTTCTTATTTCTTCTATTTTAGTAAAAAGCTGTTTGGGCTTAAGCTTTAGTGAAGCAGTACATATTTCCGCTTTTGCCTTATCCGGTTTTACTAAAGAAAACTCAAATTCGAAAAAAGGGCTATCGCTCAAATCTTCAAATGGAACATCATGAATATAAAAATCTTCGAAAGGATGGATAGTATTTTTTAATTCAAACTCGGGCTTGCCAAAAAATGCAAGCTTGTAATCAAAATTATAAGCCGTATTGGTCCTGTTAAGCAAATGAACTTTTAATTCGTCCACAACATCATCTCCGAATTCATCCGTATCAACTACTGGTAAAAAAGTAAGCCACATACCATCTTCCTCCCGCTTAGCATTGCTGTCTTTTTCCTTTTTTATATCATCAACATATTGCTTTCGTTTTTTTTCGTTCCCGTTCTTCTTTTCCATAAAGCGTTTCAGATAAGGAAAGTCGATCTGGTCTTTATATACGGGGAACTGAACGCCACCAGCATCGACCATCACCATTTTATCATTGATGATGTCGACCACTTCGGCCTCTTCATTTGAATGGAGAATAAGGACAATATCGCCTATTTCGAATTTCATACCCCTAGCTCCGCCTGCGGCGGAGAATTTTAATTTATCCTTTAATAAAATTGATCAAAGTTACTGAAGAATAAGAAAGCCTTTTAACTCATTCTACAAAACAGCTTCACCCTAGTTCTCCTCTAGGGGACAGGGGCTTTAGCCAGCTTGCTTTTATTATAACCATAAATAAAATAAATGATCAAACCGACACCCAACCAGCCAAGGAACCATGCCCAGTTACTTTTTGTCATTCCCGTTAACAAATAAAGACAGGTGGTTACACCCATCAATGGGATCAATGAATATTTTTTTATGACCGTAGCAATAGCCAGTACTAAACAAATGGTCCAGAAAATAATAACAGAAAGATTTGGAGTGGCGAGATCCATAAAGCTCACTTTACCTTCGTTATAATCTGCATTTGCTGAAAAATCAAAATCAAAAAGATTGCTGAAATAATTTTTACTAAGCACTACAAACAACGTAAGAGAAAGAACAATGATCAATGGATATAAAAACTGCCCGTTGATGTAAGGAATATGAAAACGACCTGCCACTTTTTCTTTTCTTGGGATCAATAGTACACCCCCGCAAACAAGTACAAAAGCAAATAAAGTAGCGATGCTTGTAAAATCAAGTACAAAAGTTTTATCGGTAAATAGAATTGGTACACCAACCACCAATCCTGTAACGATGGTTGCAAAAGAAGGCGTTTTAAATTTGTGATGGATCTTTTGAAAAACAGGTGGTAGCAAACCGTCACGGCTCATGCTCATCCATATCCTCGGCTGTCCCATTTGAAAAACAAGCAACACACTTGTCATTGCAATTACCGCACATATCGATACAAGCAATTGCATCCACCCCATATTGAGATTTTGCTCTTCAAAAATAAATGCAAGCGGATCACCTACCCCATCAAAATTCTTATAATTAACGGCACCCGTAAGTACGAGTGACAATAAAATATATACAACAGTACAGATCACTAATGAATAGATCATACCGCGGGGAAGATCCCGTTGGGGATTTTTGCTTTCTTCTGCCAACACACTCACTGCATCAAAACCAATATAGGCAAAGAAAACGCCGGCGACTGCAGACATTACACCACTAAATCCATTTGGCATAAATGATCGTACACCTTCATCATTTGCCGGGGTCCAGTTAAAAGTTAATCCTTGAGATAATATCAATGAGCCGCCAACTAAGATCACCAGGACAACGATCGCCAGTTTTAAGATCACCATTACGTTGCTGAAATTGCGGCTCTCTTTTATACCACGATAAACGAGATATGTAATAAGAAGATTAATAACGATCGCCGGCAGATCTAAAATTACCCGAAGGCTTCCAAGCATTGGCGCCGATTTCCAGGCATTGACCAACTCTGCATTCGTGCTATTGTTTAATACAGCCTTGTGTGCCTCGACATAACTGCAGGTGAGATAATCAGGAATATGAAGATTTACTTTATGCAAAAAGGAAGTGAAATAATCACTCCAGCTAAAAGCAACATAAATATTACCGATGGAATATTCCATTATCAGTGCCCAACCTATTATCCATGCAAATAACTCCCCAAAGCTTGCATAAGCATATGTATATGCACTGCCTGCCACAGGTATGCGACTGGCAAACTCCGAATAACAAAGAGCAGTAAATGCGCAGGCAATGCCTGTAATAACAAATAACAGTACAACACCCGGACCACCATTGAAAACTGCCTGGCCAAGCGAACTGAAGCTTCCTGCGCCAATGATGGCTGCGATCCCAAAAAAAGTCAGGTCACGAACTGTGAGAACTCTTTTTAATCCATGCGCATGGACCTCTGTATCACCTTTCTCAGCATCAGTTAGAATCGAATCGATCGTTTTGCGGCGAAACAATGAATTAGCCATCAGTGTTGGTTTTGAAAGTTCAAAATAGGGAAAAATTTGAAAGCAGTGCTCTTAATATCATAAGATCTCAGGATTTCTCTTTTTGGGGGTTACTGATCAAAATCAGGTGAAAAGTTAACTGGCCTCATAATTGAAAGACCTGTCACGAGAGAATTTTGTGTAAAATAATTGATATGGAAACTACATTTAAGCATGTATATGCATTTCAGCAAAATGATACAAAAGTGTCGGTATGGAAGAAATTTATTAACTGGTGCATTAGCCAGGAAAAATATCGGCTCGGGTGGCTCGCAACAGCAATTACTCTTCATGGATGCGTACTGACAATATTTACGATGTTTGCAGTAGTACTTGCCGGAAATCATTTTATTTTCTGGCCATTCATTATTGGGGGCATGGGTATTACACTTATTGTGAACCTCGCTGCTATGCCAACTAAAATTACAATACCTGTTTTCTTTTTTAGTGTGTTAGTGGATCTTGCGATAATTATAAGCTGTATCGCTATCGGCTTTGATGCCAGCGGTACAAGGATCTAAAAGTCTCTTTGAACAAGGAAAAGAGCCAGTTCCGTAAGTGGCTCTTTCCTTTTTGACAGAACAGCAATATCTTCTAAGTGATTCAGCGCTTCATCAAAGTATTTATTTTTTAACTGCAGTGCCCATTCATCGGCTTTGCAATCTTTATACACTGCTACTACTTTCTCTATTTTATTGTCGGGATTTGTTCTTATTAATTGTTCTAATTCCTTTTTATGCGAAGCAGATTCCATTGCCTGGATAAGTAAAAATGTTTTTTTGTTCGCTAAAATATCGCCACCCACTTGTTTACCTGTTTTATTCTTATCACCAAATGCATCAAGGTAATCATCTTGTAGCTGGAAAGCAATTCCCAGCTTTTTTCCAAATTCGTATAAAAGATTTTGATTTCTTTCGCCGCCACCGCCAAGCAAGCCTCCTACTTTCAAACTCGCTGCCAACGCCACGGAGGTTTTAAGCTCTATCATTCGCAGGTAATCATTCATGTTTACATCATTCTGGGATTCATAATCCATATCCATTTGTTGCCCTTCACAAACTTCTATTGCAGTTCTATTAAACAATGACAACACCCTGCTTAAATAGGCAGATGAAATTTTATTTAAATATTCGTAAGCCCTGACAAGCATTACGTCGCCTGCAAGCAATGCTGTACTATCATTGTATTTCGTATGAACAGTTGGCTTGCCTCTTCTCAAAGGCGCCTTGTCCATTATATCATCATGGATCAAAGTAAAATTGTGAAAAAGCTCTATCGCTGTTGCGGCATGCCAGGCATCGGGAATAATTTCATCAAAAAGTTCATTGCCCATCAAACATAAAACGGGACGAACTCGCTTGCCACCGAGTTTTAAAAAATATTCATTGGGCTCGTACAACGAAGCCGGGTGTTCGGGAAAATGTCTTGTATCAAATTTCTCAGCGAATTGCCTGGATAACGTTTCAAATGACTGCATAAATGAATTTACTCTTTCTTTTTTTTAGTTTTAACTTTTGACTTTTCACTTTTCTCCTTCAATCCGCTCGCCACTACCCACTCATAATCTAATTGACGCTTTGTGAGATTGGCTGCAATCACTTTTATCCAAACCTTATCACCCATCCTGAAAGTTCTTCCCGACCGGACACCCGCAAGACAATAATCAGTTTCTACATGCCTGAAATCATCATATTCAGATAAACTGTGTATACTAACAAGTCCCTCGCATTTATGTTCAACTGTTTCCACCCAAAAACCAAATGATGATACCCCGCTGATCACTCCTTCAAACTCATCACCTATAAAATTCTGCATATACTCAACCTGCTTGTATTTATTAGAGGCTCTTTCAGCCTCCATCGCTGATCTTTCCTTATCACTGCAATGCTTACATTTTTCTTCTATCTTTTTATCAATAATAAAATTATTATTTAATGCCTGCTCAAGAATTCGATGAACCATTACATCCGGGTAGCGCCGGATAGGAGAAGTAAAATGACAATAATGTTCAAAACCCAGTCCATAATGCCCCACATTTTCAGTTGTATATTTTGCCTTTGACATTGTCCTTATTCCTAATTGCTCCAGTACATGCTGCTCAGGCTTACCATGTACCTCTTTTAGCATATGGTTAAATGATGAAGCGATCGCTTCGGGACTTGAAACATCAAACTGGTGACCGAATTTTTTTGCAAATGCAATGAAAGGCAACAATTTTTCTTCGTCGGGATCATCATGAATACGATAAGGAAAAGGAATTGGTTTATTATTGATCTTTATTTTGCCCAAATTTTCTGCAACCGTACGATTAGCAAGAAGCATAAACTCTTCAATTAATTGGTGAGCCTCCTTACTTTCCTTAATCATTATCCCGATGGGCTTATTATTTTCATCGAGTTTAAATCTAACTTCCTGTGATGAAAAATTAATTGCTCCTTTTTTAAACCGATCGTTACGCATTTGTTGAGCAAGACCATTGAGAATAAGGATTTCATCCCGGTACAATCCATCCTTTGTTTCAATTATTTCCTGCACCTCTTCATAAGTAAACCGGTGATCTGAATGAATAATTGTTTTGCCTAACCAATACTGTTTTATTTTTCCGTCCGGCGTTGTTTGAAAAACAGCTGAGAAAGTAAGCTTCTCTTCATGTGGTCTTAATGAGCAAAGGACATTGGAGATCTCTTCGGGCAGCATTGGATTGACACGATCTGGCAAATAAACCGAAGTTGCTTTTTCATAAGCTGCTTTATCTAATGATGTATCCGCTTCCAGGTAATGACTGACATCCGCAATATGAACACCAATCTCATAATTACCATTTTTCAACACCTTGAATGAAATGGCATCATCAAAATCTTTTGCATCAACAGGGTCGATCGTAAACGTAAGAATATCCCTAAAATCTTTCCGGTTTTTGATCTCTTTATCTGTAATGACATCAGGTATTCTTGCTGCTTCTTCCAACGCCTCATCAGGAAAACCTAATGGGAATCCGTATTGCAATAAAATTTCCTTCATCGCAATATCATTCTCATTTTCTTTATCAAGGATCTGTAGCACTTCGCCTTCTGGTCTTTTATCCTGGTCCTCCCATTCCAGCAACCTTACCACTACCCTATCACGATCTTTAGCCGCATTGAACTTTGAGGAGTGAATAAAAATATCCGGCATATTTTTATTCCCATCAGCCACAAAAAATGCAAAGCCTTTATTCATTTGAAGAGTACCTACAAATTCAATTTGCTTGCGACTGACAATTTGAGTTATAACCCCCCGCTGTCTTTTGTTTTTTTCTTTGGCATCTTTTACTTTCACCCTCACGGTATCGCCATGTAATGCAGTGGCCATATCATTCGGACGAATAAGAATATCGACAGGCATATTTTGTACTACAACAAAACCAGTTCCTGAACGGCTTATATCCAATACACCAGTTACCGACTGATCATGAGAATGCTTATCCTTCTGTTTACCCTTTTCTTTATCTTTTCTCTTTTTTGAATTTTTTCTTCCCATTTTATTTATTTAACCTTATCCCGATAGCTATCGGTAAAATCATTTATATAGTTTTTTATCAATGATAAAAATTTCTCTCCCTCGTTGAACAGGAAATGATGCTTCAGCGGAATTACATAAAGGGGCACATCATTTAACTGTACTCCGAATTTGGATAGCCTCACCGCATCTTTTTCCGTTGTCAATATTATCTTTTTCTCTGATTCTATTTTATCGAACCTCTTTTTTATTTCCTTCCAGTCATCAATTGTAAAAATATGATGATCGGGATAATGCAGCATGTAATAAGTTTCCGTATGCTCTTCCAACAGGTCTTTTAAAGGCTGTGGATTAGCAATACCCGTTACAAGTAAGACTTCTTTATCGGAGGCCAACCTTATTGTTTGCTCATGTTTTATGATATGATAAACATCTCCGTAACTATTAGCCGTAAAAAAAATATGCTGGTTTGATAATGGATCGATCTCGGCGATCATCTCTTTTTTTATTTTCTCATCAATAGCAGGATCACATTTTGTCACTACAATTATCTCGGCTCTTTTATAGCTTGATTTCAGATCACGAAGGTCTCCGGTAGGCAAATAAAAATCACGGGTAAAAAGATTATTATAATCCGTAAGCAAAATATTCATTCCCGCTTTTATTGCACGATGCTGAAATGCATCATCAAGAATAATAGATCGTATATCGGGCCTGTCATGTAAGAGTTGCGAAATAGCGTCCAGCCTTTCCTCTCCTACTGCCACAGGAATATCTGGAAATTTCAACTTGAATTGCATAGGTTCATCGCCAATTTCCAATGCATCAGATCTTTCATTAGCCAATGCATAGCCTCTTGTCTTTCTTTTATATCCCCTGCTAAGTGTTGCCACCTTAAAATCATCTTTCAAATTCCTTACCAAAAATTCCACCATGGGCGATTTACCTGTGCCGCCGACGGAAAGATTACCAACGCAGATCAACGGCATGCCGAATGTTGCTGAATCGAAAATTTTTAGATCGTAAAATTTATTCCGGATAAAAATGATCAACCAATAAATGATGGCCAGGGGAAAAAGAAGTATGCGGAATGTTTTTAGGAAAAGATTAGAATACATAAACAGTCGTCGGTGTTACACAAAGGTTTAAAGGTACATCAAATTCATTGGTATCATCAATCGCATCTAGCGGCTCAAAATAACTAAAGCCGATCTTAATACAATCACTTCTGCACTGGGAAAGATAGCGGTCATAAAAGCCTTTTCCATAACCAACACGAAAGCCATTTTTATCAAATGACAGCAGCGGAACAAAGATCATATCCATACCAGCATGATTAACTACCAGGCCATCTTCAGGTTCATAAAGATCATATCTATTCTTACGAAAACGGGTGTCGTCATTTGTTTGTACGGATCGCATGGTTTGTTCCTCAAAATTTGTTTTTGGATAACAAATGATCAGGTCGGGGTTCTGAAATTCTAAATAATCGGTAAACAAATGTGTATTGGGTTCATGATTTTGCTCGATCGGCCAATAAGAAAGCAAAAAAGTAATAAATGGCAATTGTACAGTTTGCAATTGTATCAACAACAGATCGTCCAGCTTAATTCTTTCGGTAGCGGAAAGATCCAATCTTTTTTTCTTATATAAATCCCTTGCTTCTGTCTTAAGCATTCATCAAGATAAGAAATTAGATGATAATTGATAGTTTTGTAGATGATAGTTTTATTTATCAGTTATCATCTATCAATTATCATCTCTTAACGGTTTTCAATAAAAATAGAAAAGATCGTGGTGCCATAATTTCTCTCGGTAGCATAAAAAGGAAATTTCTTGTAGTCATTTCTCGGTGTATGTTCCAGCACAAACCATCCTTTGGAGTTCAATAATTGTTTTTCAAAAATAAGTTTAGGCAGATCATCAATATTGCCGAGTGCATAGGGAGGGCCTGCAAAAATAAAATCAAACTTGTCGGC
>Ga0184611_1000047_pt1 | contig 21249 bp, 25 predicted proteins | sample PLM3_5_coex_FD_133162 | JGI IMG/M metagenome (GOLD analysis project Ga0184611, IMG submission 133162) | Groundwater sediment microbial communities from an aquifer in East River, Colorado, USA - PLM3_5_coex | ecosystem: Environmental > Terrestrial > Soil > Riparian zone | place: USA: East River...
CGACCCCGACCCAGGAGGAACTCGACCGGATGGCGGAAGGAACCTACAACCCGACCGAGGCGCAGCCGCCAGAGGCAGCCGCCGAGGCGCAGAAGCGCGAGCGCGATGCGCTGGAAGCGAAGCACAAGCGTGAACGCGAGCAGCTTGAGCAACGCCAGCGTGCGATGAACCCGCAGGCGGGCGGCGGCTATACCACCCGCTGATGGCTAACTGGCTCACCGCCAGATTGCCGTGGGGCCCGGCACGGGCTGTCGAGGGGCAGTACCGCCCCGGTCCGTACATGTTGTCGGATGGTTGGCTATCGCAGTCGGCTGGGCGTTATCTCAACTGGTGGCAGTCCGGGCACAACCTGCAACCCTACGGCTCGCGCTCGGCGATGCTCGAGGCGTGCATTTCCGCGTATGCGCAGACCGTACCAATGTGCAGCGGCGACCACTGGCGCAGCCTCGATAACGGCGGCCGCGAGCGCGTCACAAACTCGGCATTGTCGCGGATTATGCGGCACCCCAATGACTACCAGAGCATTTCGGATTTCCTGCTGAACCTCACCCGCCGACTGTACGAGTGCGGCAATGCCTATGCCGTTGCGGTGCGGAACAACCGGGCCGAGATCACCGAGCTTCATCTGACGCGAGCCGGCGCGGCCACGGTGGCGGAGGATGGCAGCATTTTCTATTCGCTCTCGGGCAACGAGATCATCGAGCGGCGGCTGAACCTATCCGTGCCCGTTCCCGGCCGGGATGTGCTGCATGTGCGATTGCACACGCCGCGGCATCCGCTGAAGGGCGAAAGCCCGATTCTAGCGGCGCAGGTTGATCTGGCGATGTCGGGTGCGGCGCTGAACCAGCAGGTTCAGTTCTATATCAACCAATCCCGTCCGAGCTTCCTCCTAACGACCGATGTTGTGATGAAGCGGGAACAGGCGCAGGAACTGCGCGCCTGGTGGAACGAGCAGTCGCAGAGCGAGAACGTCGGCGGCACACCGATCCTGACGAGCGGGCTCAAGGCGCAGCCGGTGCAGACCTCGGCCGTCGATTCTCAACTAGTCGAATCGCTCAAGATGAACGACCAGAACATTGCGCTTGCGTTGCGCATACCGCTGCAAATACTCGGCATCGGAAACTCGACGTTCTCCAGCACCGAACTATTGATGCAGTCGTGGGTTTCGACCGGGCTCGGGTTCACGCTGAATCACATCGAGGAATCGTTCGGGCTGCTGTTCGGCTTGCGCGGTGTGCCTGACGAGTACCTCGAACTCGACACCCGCGCGCTGCTGCGTTCGGCTTATCGCGAGCGCATCGAGGGCCTGGCGCGCGGCGTCATTTCTGGGATCTACAGCCCCGACGAGGCGCGGGCGCAGGAGGATTTGCCGGCGGTGCCGGGCGGGCACGGAGCTGAACCGCGGGTGCAGCAACAGGTCGTGCCGCTCAGCTATGGCAGCGATATGCAGCCGCCCTCGCCGCAACCGGCGACACCGCCGCAGGATACGCCGCCACCCGACAATGCCGACAACACCGCAAGCCAACTCGCTTCGTTCCGCGCTGCGTATGACGAACACCGCCGCTTTGCCGCGTGACCCGCTGGCAGCGGAGCTCGGCTCCGTTGTCGGCATGCTGGAGCGAGAGCTGCGGTCACAGGTAGCGACGGCAATCGCCGAGATCCGCGAGGAGGTCGCAACGCTGCGGGCCTGGCGTGCCGAGACGGCGTTGTATATGGCGTCGCAGACAGGGCCGCTGGGCCCGCCGGGGCCTCCCGGAGAGCGTGGGGAGATGGGGTTGCCGGGCGAAGCCATACAGGGCCCGCCCGGTGAACGGGGGGTTCCTGGGGCTCCAGGCGCGCCGGGCGAACAGGGGCCGCCAGGCGATCCTGGCGAGCAGGTAGAATTGGCGGCGCCTGATTATCTGGTGCCGGTATTGGGCCGCGCGCTCGCGCTGTTGAATGAGGCGCCATTGCTCCCCGAATCAAAAGCAGCGCCGCCCAACATCACACTCAATGTACTGGCGCCGGGTGGCGCGCACCGTAAGACGATAACGACCCGACGGGACGATGACGGCAACCTGATCGCCGAGGTGGTCGAGGATGAGTAAGTCCGACAGTTGGGAAAATGCTCTGCTGTTGCTGCTGTTCAACAATACGAATGCCGCCAATATCGGCGATGCGACCGGGCTGCGCGGCAGCACGACGGCCGGCAGCCTGTACCTGTCGCTGCACACTGCCGACCCCGGCGAGGCAGGCACCCAAACCACGAGCGAGATCGCGTACACCAGTTATGCCAGGGTTGCCGTGGCGCGCTCGGCCGCCGGGTTTACCGTCACCGGCAGCAGTGTGGCGCTGACGGCGGCGGCATCGTTCCCGGCCGGCACCGGCGGCTCGGGCACGGTGACGCATTTCGGGATCGGCACGGCGGCGAATGGTGCCGGCAGCCTACTCTATAGCGGCACGGTGACCCCGAATATCGTCACCGGCAACGGCATCACCCCGCAACTGACGACTGCGGCCGGGCTCGTCACGGAAGACTGAGATGTCGCTGCAACGCATCTCCGACCTGACAGCCGGCACGCCGCCATATAGCGGCGCGAGCATCATCGAAGTTTCGGTGCCAACCGGCGCTGCGCCGCCCTACGCCTCGCGCAAGGCGCAGCTATCGGACATTGTCGGGGCTTATCTGCCGTTGACCGGCGGCCTTTTGAGCGGCGCGCTGGGGATCAAGACAACGACCCTGCTGGCTGATTTGCACATCGGGCAGTCAGCTCCCGCGACCGCCCGCAGCTACCACACCATGTCCGACGCCAACAATGGCGAGTGGGCTTACTTGGGAGATTGGCTTGGTAATGTTGCGAGGTATGGCACTGATAAGAATGGTTCCGGGGTCGCGCGCGACATTTATTTAATGCGCGGGGGCATGCCACAGCTTTCAATCGCCAACGGGTTTGGAACTACCGCTTACATTGGCATCAACACGACTGCGCCGGGCTGCATGCTGGACGTTGTTGTCCCGAGCGACGCTTCCGGCACCATCAGGATTGGCAACCCGCTGATCGGGGCCGGGGCCAGTTGCGGTGCAACCGTCGAGGCTACCGGCGTGCGTGGCGACGCCAACGGCACCTTCGACGGCAGGATCGCGATCGGCTTTCGCCGCACCGACGGCAACCCGATCGACAACGCCTACATCGGCCGCGTCGGAACCCTTGGATTTGGTGGTCAGTGGGGCACCGACCAGACCTTCCAGCAGACCAAGATGCTGTACCCCGCCTCGATCCAGGGGTTGGTCGAGGGCTCGTACACCGCCGCCAACAACATGCCGACCGCGCTGTCATTCCGCACCGGGCTGGTGGGCGAGGACATCCGCGCACCGAACACCAGCTTCGGCACCGAGCGGATACGGATCACCAGCGGCGGCAATGTTGGGTTTGGCACGAGTATTCCGCAAGCCTTACTTCACATTGGCACTACCGCAGCAACTGCGCGTACTTACAATACCTTCACCGACGCCAGCAACGGCGAATGGGCTTACATGGGGGATTGGAGTACCAATACCGCGAAGTATGGCACTGATAAGAATGGTTCTGGGATCGCGCGCAACGTCCAGTTTATGGTTGGTGGCGTTGACAAGCTGAATTACGGTGTGTCACTAGCTAATTATTGGGCTGCATCGAGCCCGCTTCATATATATGGCTTCGATGCGGCTAGTGGCGCGGCGTTAGTGCTCGGTAATAATGGTGGAGCCAACTCCTATATTGGAGGCTCTTGGTTTAGCTTTAATACTTATTGGAATGGGTCAAGTTACGTATTCGGTCAGGGTAGTCATGCTGGTACGCCATACGGCGGCCTGTATGTGTTTGATCCACCTACTGGAGTTCACAGGTGGAGTATAACTGACGCGGGAGGTGCTGCCGGGGCGGCGACTTCGGCTGTTACTGCTTTAGCGTTGAAGCGTATCGCCGGTGTCTCATTATTAACGATTGGAACCTGGGTCGATTTTACCGCCGCTTTTCCGGCATTGCGGGCCAACGGCAATTCACTGGAAGTGCGTCTCGCTGACGACAGCGCCTATGCGCAGTTCCGTGCCTCAATACTTTACGGCGATACGCTTGGCGGCAACGCTATGGCGTTTGCCCAGGCGCAGTGGACGATGAGTGGCGGCGGTGCAATCACTTGGTCGGGTAACCGGTTGTACTGGAACGCGCGGTTAATCTGGATACCGATTTCGCAGCCGTATGGCACGTTCACGCAGGCAGATTTACCGACTACCGATATACCGCCAAGTCAGGTCTACGATGGTGTCGCGCGCAGTGTTGCTGGCGGTATCCTGCTCAACGCATGGGAAGCCCTGTATTGGGATCCAACCATTGGTAATTTCCATATCGTTTTTTACGGCAATCCGTGGACCGTACAGAGTTCTTGGTTACTCGTCGCCTCTGTGAACGGTGATAGCACCTTACTGAAGCTAGGTACAGGCCAACAGATCGCTAATCCGGGTTCAATTACGAATGGGTATGAGAATAAGTATATCTGGAACAGCGGTGGCGCTCCGCAGCCCGTCAGCATCTCTGTTACTGGCGGTTCCATGCGTAACTACAAGACCTACACCGACGCCAGCAACGCCGAGTGGTCGATTCTGGGAAGTTGGGGCAGCAACGTCGCGTATTATGGCACCTCGATGATCGGCTCGGGCGTGGCCCGCGATGTTGCTATTCAGCGCGGCGGCCTCAACCAGATGCTGATCAACGGCGCGCTGATCGCATACGGCCCGGCCGCCGCGTTTACCAGCTCGTTTCCGGCGTTGAAGCGGGTTGGCACGTCGCTTCAGCTCCGGTTGGCGGACGACAGCGCCGACGCGCCTTTTTACTCTTCAACCATATACTCTAGTGGTGACTTGTCGGCGACCGGCGCGGTCTTTGCCGTTGGGTACACAGCTAGGGCGGGTACCCCCGGCCCCAACCGCGGTAACAGGTTCAATATCGACTGGGCACCCGGTGCTCAGTTATGGATCGATAACGTTAATCAGGGCACGTTCACGCTTACCTGCGACTATCGGATCAAGGAGAATATCGCCGAATTGCCGAGTACCTGGGACAAGGTGAAGGCGCTGCACCCGGTTAGCTATAGCTATGCGGCCAACCCGGAATTGCTGCGCAATGAGGCGGACCCGGCCGAGCGCTGGGGCTTTATCGCGCACGAGCTGCAAGAGGTGCTACTGCCGACCGCCGCCACTGGGTACAAGGACGCGCCGAATTTAATTCAGTCCCCCGACATCCTGGCTGTAGCTGCTTCGCTGACAAAGGCGTTGCAAGAAGCAATGGCTCGGATCGAGGCGTTGGAGGCAAGATGACTGATTTTGTTGTGACGATTACTGACCCGGACGAATTGGCGGGGATTACCTGGGCACGCGAGCAGCACAACGCGGCATTGCCGCCACCACCACCGGAGGATATGGGCGTGACCACATTGCCCGTAGTGCCGCCAGACGGTGTGGTCCAGTTACCGGCGACAACCGTGGACGACCCGCTTCTAACCGATGAAGCGTATGTGCAGTGGGTCATGGAACAGGCGGCGCGCTCCTATTCCGATCAGAAGCTCCGGCACGAATACGAGCAGGAGTACCAAGCTGCTGTAAATGCGCGTGCGGGATGATTGACGACCCTGAACGCGAACAACGGACGCTGACCGAGATCGACGTCATCCGCACGCAGCGTAACAATTTGATGGCGCGGCTATTGGAATTGGAAGTGCAATTAGCGATGCAGGACGACGAGCTGCGGCGACTGCGTGGTGCTGACCCACAACGATGATTAGCGAGCGCGGCATCGCCGTCTCAGTAGGACACGCGGCCGGGATTGGGCGCGCCGCGGCGCAGGCATCGGTATACGGCGATGCCATCGATTACCGGCTGACCGAGGACGACGCCGGGCGACTGACCGAGGACGGGCTCGATTACCGGGTGCTCGACGGTGCGCTGTCGCTGGCTTCGGCGGGAAGCGTGGTCGGATCAAGTACCGTTTCGGCGGCTGGCGCATGGCGTGTCGCCGCGGCTGCCGCGGCCAGCGGCACCAGCGCCGTTGCTGCCGCGTCATCTGTCGGCGTGACCATCGCCGCAGCGGGTGCGTCTACTGGCACCAGCACCGTATCGGCGACGGGCGCGGCCGGCACACTCGGCGTCGCCGCAGCCTACGGGACCAGTACGGCGGTTGCGGCGAGCCTTGCCGGCGCGGCAGGCGTGGCGGATGGGGCGGCGGCCGGCAGCTCGACGGCGGATGCCACGGGCGCCGCCACAGCGGCGGCCAGCGGCTCGGCGAGCGGCACCTCGACGGCCGAAGCCAACTCAACCGCGGCGCCGCCTGTTCTGGTGGTGATCGGCGGCGGGCGGATCTCCCCGCGCGAATACATCATTGCGGCGGAAGGGCACGCGGCCGGCACCTCGACATGTGCGGCACGGGGTTGGGCAATTGTGGCCGGCACAGGGAAGGCTGATGGCATGGCGGCCGTGACGGCCGAAGGTGTCGCACGCCGATATCTGCACGACGACGAGATTATGATCCTGCTCGAGGCCGCCTGATGCCCGACCTGCCATTGCCGCGCTATTCGTTATGGCAGGCGATCGGCGTCGCGCTGGGGCTCGCGACGCGGGCGATTGAGGAGGTGCGGGCGGGCGGCAAGCCGGGGCCGCAGGGGAAACCCGGCAAGCCCGGCGAGGATGGGCGCACACTCGCCTTCCGCGGCGCATGGAAGGCCGCCAGCGAGTATCAAGCGTTCGATGTGGCGATGTGCGACGGCTCATCGTTTGTCGCGCTGTGCGACGCTCCAGGCGCGTGCCCTGGCGATGGCTGGCGCCTCTTGGCAGCCCGCGGCAAATCCGGCCCGCCGGGCCCCGCCGGGGCAACCGGGGAGAGGGGCTGGCCCGGACCGCCGGGGCCATCGCCGGCTTCGCTTGAGGTCGACGGCGAGGGGCTGTTGACGTTGCGCCTCGGCGATGGGACTCGGCTCGACTGCGATCTGTACCCGGTGCTGGCGAAGCTGCGATGAGCCGCTGGGGCTATCGCATCACGCGCGTCGTGACACCAGCGACAAGCCTGGCGCTGGTGAGCGTCGACCAGGCAAAGGCCGCGCTCGGCATTGACCCGGCCGACACTTCGCAGGATGCGGCGCTCTCAGCGCAGATCGATTCCGTGTCGATGGCGATCAACAATTACTGCGACCGCATTTTTGCCGTGCAGGTCTACCGCGACCAACTCCGCAACGCCTGCGGCTGGTACGGCGAGCCGCTGGTGACGCGGCAATATCCGATCATGGTGAACGATACCGGCGTGGCGCTGGTCGCGGTCACCGAGAATGGCGTGGTGCTCGATGCGGCGTATTTGGAGGTGTACCTGGAGACGGGCGGCATCTATCGGCTCGACGGCTCGATGGCACCAGCCGCCTGGGCCAGCGCATTGCTCGTGGTGGACTACACCGCCGGCTACGACCCGATCCCGGCGGACGTGCAGGGCGCCGCGCTGGAATGGCTGACGGCGCGGTGGTTCGCGGTGGGGCGCGACCCGGCATTGCGGTCGGAGACCATCCCGGATCTGATCACCCAGGTTTACGCAGGGGATTTCGGGGCGGGTACAAACGCCGGCTCGATGCCGCCGGGCGCCCGCGACCTGTTGGCGCCCTATAAGCTGTGGTCGGTATGACGCCGCCGACGCTGATCGCCCGGCTCGACGCGGCGATTGCCGGCTACGGGCAGAGCGTGACGCTGCAGCGCACGGCGGTCGATGCAGCCGGCGGCGTTACGGTCGCGGAAGAAGTAGAATGCCCGGCGGCGGTGCGCAATTTCGGGCCGCAGGATTTGCAGGCCGGCGAAGTGCAGGATATCCGGGTCGTGCTTAGTCCGACCTCGCTCGGTCCCTTTGGCCCGCCAAACCTGCCCAAGCGCGACGACGTCATTTTAATCGATGGCGATCCGGCGAACATTGTACAGATTGCGCCACTGTCCTACGGCGGTGCGTTGGTCAGGCTAAATCTACTCTGTCGTGGCTGACGTTCGGGAGGATATCCTGGCGCGGCTAGTGACGGTATGCGCCGCCGTTCCAGGCATTACCGCGGTTGCCCGCAACCGGCTCGACCAGAATCTGGCGCGGCCGGCAATCATCATTCTCGATGGCGTCGAGCAACTGCTGGACGCGCCGCCACTGCCGCTCCGTTCGCAGGCGCAGCAGATCCAGCGGATGGAATTAACCCCGGCAATCATCCCGCTGATCCGCGGCAATCGTGATGGCGGCGGCGCTGATGCCGGCTCGATCCTCTCGCTCTATCGCAGCCGCATCGTCGCCGCCGTGCTCCGCGACGCGACGTTGGCCGATCTCGTCGGAACCACAGGACGTATTCGCTACGAGGGCATGGCGGTGGCGCCGCCGGATGCCGAGGGGCGCGAGTACCGCGGCGAGATCACGATGGTTTTTACCTATATCTTCCGGTTGACGGATGCGGAGGTGCCTTTGGCGTTGCCGGTTCGGGTCGAGTATCCGGCGAGCGGCGCGACTATCGTGCTGCTCGCCGAGCAATACGCGCTGCGTGTAGCGACGGGACCGCTGGATTCATTGACCGTGCGATTGCCACCCTATGTTCCGGTTGGCGGGATAGTGGAGATATCGTTCGCGCTCCCGGTCGCCGATCTGGTCATACAGGATGCCGCCGGGGAAGCAATACCCGAGGCTCCGACGCAGGCATATGGGCCGGGTTCGGCGCAGCAATTCCGCTACGTCGACACGACACTCGGGTGGATTTTCTGGAAATGATCGATGTCCGCATCGACGCCAACGATACCCGGCTGAAGCTGCAACTCGACAATCTGCCGAAGGCGTTGCGGCGGCGGCTCCGCGCCAGGATCGAGATCCTGACCAACCAGCTATTGCGGATGGTCGAGGCGCGCGAGCCAGTACGCACCGGCTACCTGCGCAGTCGGACGCGTGCTTACGTCGATGAAAACCCGGTGAAGAACTTCGTGCGCGGCCGGGTGAGGATACTGGCGACTGGCAGCGCTCAAAGGGTCGGCGCGGCATTTGGGGCGCTCGAATACGGCAGCACCGGGCGGCCGTTCCCGGTGCGCCCGTATACCCGCAACGGCCACACGGTTCGCGGCTACCAACGCCGCGGAACCATCCAGGCGCAGCGGTTTTTGCGTGGGCCGGCGGCAATCATATTGCCGAAGGCGCGCCGCGAACTCGCGCTCGTGCTGCGCGAGGCATTGCGTGACGGATTAGCTAAGTAAGGGAGGCTGTTAATGGCTGCCGGGACATTCAACGTTTATGCCGCCTCCGAGATAATCGGCTCGGTGAAATTTGTCGGCGCAAATGCCGTCGGGCCGAAGCTCGCCGTCGAATTTCCCAAGGTCATGTTCCGCCCGGCCGAAGCCATCGGGCTGATACAGGAAGAATGGGGCACGCTCACTCTGACGGGCGAGGTACTGGTGGACGAAAACGGTATTTTCGGCACCCTCACGCATCCCGACACGGGCGCCGTCTCACCGCTGACGAGCCAGTATTACATCGGCAAGGGCGTTGTCTCGATCATGCTGGAGGGCGAAAGCACCTGGAGAGACATCGGCAACGTGCCGACATTCGAGTTCACGCCCGACATCACCACGCTGCCGCACTTCTCCTCGCGGTACGGCGTGCGGGCGAAAGATCTTGAAGTGGTCACCGAGAAGAACGCCTCGCTAAACATCGTCATGGATGAGTTCACTTACGAAAACCTGATGTTGGCCTTCCTGGGCGAGCCTGTGGTAATGCCATAATGCCCGTCAGTTTTCTCGATCTTGTACCGGCGCCGGCCACGGCAACGGTCAAGGTCAACACCAGTACGGGGCCGGTCGAGGTCGAGCTTACGGGCGTGTCGCTGAAGGCGCTTGCCGAAGTGGCGAAGCGCTACCCAGCGTTCGTGCGGAGGCTGGAGGGCGGCACCGGCTCGATAATGGAACAGCCCGAGGCGATGGGCGCGCTGGTTGCCGCTTCGCTCGGGCATCCTGGCGATACCAAGTACGAGGCGCAGATTGCCGCATTCCCGTCTGCCGATGTGATGGAGATGTTTCAGGCGGCATTGCGGCTCACCTTCCCGCAGGCCGATCCCGGCCCTTTAGCGGTAGCGCCCGACGCGCCGCTGCCGCTCGGCGACGGGTTGGATCAGACCTCGCCATTACCCTTGAGCAACTGACCGCCTGGGGGCATTCGCCCGAGCGACTGTGGGACTGTACCCCACGGCAAGTGGCGGCATGGGCGATTCTCGGCTACGCGCGGAAGCGCAACGAGTTGGCCGAGACGCTAGCACTACAAACGATGGCGGCGCGGGAGAAAATCGAGAAGGTGAACAAGCAGTTAAAGGATTGGTCCGACGCCTGACAATCTAAGCATTCAGATATCCGCCGATACGACGCGGCTACGCTCTGCGCTGGCTCAGGCGCAGCAGCAGGTAACCCAATTCGGGCGCGAGTTGCGGGCCGCCGCGGCGACGGCGGCGCAGACCGGCGACACGGCGCCGGTCGATCGCCTCGCGAGGAGCTACGAGTCCGCCCGCGCCGAGGTGACGCGGCTCAACCGGGCATTGCGCGTCACCAATACCGAGGTCGCCGCCACCGGCTCGGCGATGGCTGACGCGAACCGCTATTTCGCGGAGATGAACTCGCACGCCTCCAATCTCGGCGGCGCATTGCGGACGATGACGACCCGCTTCGCCACCTTCACCGTAGCGGTCGGGGCGGCGGCGGTTGCGATGGGCAAGCTGGCGACAACCTCGGCTCACTCGCTCGACGACCTCGATGACCTGGCATCGGCTACGGGAACGACAACACAGCAGATCGAGACGTTACGCCAGGTGGCGGTTAAATCCGGCGACATCGGTTTCGAGAGCATGGACAAGGCGCTCGAACGAACCACCAAGGCGATGGGCGCGGCGGCGATCGAGGCGGCCAAGTTGGAGAACACGTGGCCGAAGCGCGATTTCTCGGACCCATTCAAGGCGCTCGATATCGACGTGACGCGGTTCAAGGATCCCCTCGCCCTGTTGGAGCGGTTCGCGGGCGAGTTGGACAAAGAAAGCAACGCGGCGATCAAGGCTTCCCTCGCCGCCGAAGTTTTCGGCAAAGCGTGGGCGCGCGTTTTACCGAATATGAAAAATCTACGCGCCGAGATGGCGCTGGCCGAGCGCGAGATAGCTGCGGGTGGTGGGTTTACCAGCCAGCAGTCGATCGACGCCGCAAACAAGTTCCTGGCGGCTCTCGGCAAACTGGAGTTGCTATTCGGACGGCTGCGCGATGCGGCCGGCGCGCAACTCGGCGCGGCGCTAACACCCGCGCTCGAACAACTTACCGCCTTTGTCGGGCAGAATATCGCCCAGATCTCCGCCTGGATTGTGAATGCCGCCACCTACATCCGGGCACTGACAGCGGATCTCATCCGGTTCTTCGTACTAGGTCAGCCCGGCCAGGATACCGAGTGGGGCGCCGCGATCATCAACACGCTGCTCTACATTCAGAACACGCTTATCCCCGGCGTTACGACCGCTTTCCAAACGCTAAAGGGGTTCCTCGATCAGGTCGCGGGCGGCATCAACGCAATCTTTGGGACGAACCTTACCGGCGGCCAAGTCGGCATGGCTGTCGCTATCCTGCAAATTAGCGGCGCATTCACAACGCTGGCGGCGGCACTTTCAGCGGTCGCCGCAGTGCTCGCGATTGCCGGACCGGTCGCTCTCGCGCTGACGCCCGCCGGCTGGTTGGTCGCCGGAATGATCGCGATCAGCGCAGCGATCGTGACTCTGACCGACCAATGGGGGCCGCTGGTCGATGCCGTTGTCGGTGCCGTGCAAAAGATCGGGAACGCCTTATCCTGGCTGTGGGACAAGATGAAAGCCCTCGGCTCTGCCTTCGGGAATATGCCGAGCCTCGTCGGCGGTGCAACGGCGCCGGCAGGTTTCGCAACCGGCGGCAAGGTGCCCGGCCGCGGTATCGGCGACACCGTGCCGGCATGGCTGACGCCGGGCGAGTACGTCGCGCGTCGCGCCAGCGTCGATTATTACGGTCCGCGCATCTTCGCGGCGCTCAACGCCCGCCTGATACCGCGCGATATGTTCTCGCGGCGGGGCTTTGCGATGGGCGGTCTCGTCGGCGGTCCGCCAATGGCATTTGCCGGCGGCGGCGAGACATCCGGCGGCAGGCCGGTACATCTGCACCTGGGCGGTCACAGCTTCGCGCTATCCGGTCAAACAGGCGTCGTGGATGCGCTCGTCACCGAGGCGCACCGGCAGCGCATGCGTTCAGCCGGCACCAAGCCGAGTTGGTACGGCGGGCACTGATGCTGGGCTACGTCGCCACCGCGCTCGACATCCGTTTCGACATCGCCGCGCCAGCACCGGGCATCAACCCGTTCTCCGCGCGCGGCCTCAGCGGCACGCTGGCGCCGATCGACATGGCGCAGGGCGACGACAAGCTCGCCCGCACGGTCAACGGCACCCTGATCTCGATCGCCGCGCCGCAGATGCGGAAATATCGGTTGGAGGTCAGCGGCGACGATCAGGCACCGCCCGCGCTCGATGGGCTTTGGGTCGGCATGCAGGTCGCGGTCGATGCGCACGTCGAGCTTGCGTATCTCACGGCCGGCGGCAGCCCGTCGCGGAGTCCGGTATCCGGCAGCAGCCGGGTCGATGGGGATTACACTTATTACCGCCCGCACTTCGACATGCTTGTGGTTGAGCACGAGGTCGAGCGGGACGAGTGGGCCGCCGCCGTCACTTGGTCGCTGACCCTGGAGGAAATCTAGGTGCCCGATACTATCTCATGGTCTGACGCTAAAGCCGCGGGATTGAAGAGATATTTTATCGGCAGCGCTTGTCCAAAAGGTCATTTCTGCGAGCGCATGGTATCAAACCGTGATTGCGTCGATTGCATGCGGGCGCGCGACGCTGATATTTACCGCGATGTAAGGCGGGTTAGATCCCGCGAGTACATGAGGCGGGATCGTGTTGCGGATCCAGAGAAGTACAACGCCCGCAGTCGAGCGCACTATGCGGCGAACAAGGAAGCGTGGAAGGGTCGGGTGAGGGATTATGAACTACGTAATCCTTTCAATGTGCGCGCTTGGCATCGCCTCAAAAAGCAAAAGGATGTACCGGGCCGTTTCGCGGCGACGATCTAATTGCCAAATTTGATATGCAGGGTGGGCGCTGTCTATGCGGCGCTGATCTTTGTATCAATTGGACGGTAGATCACATTGTGCCGATAAGTCGAGGCGGTACACATTGGCCTGATAACATTCAACTACTGTGTTCACCATGCAATAACGCCAAGGGCCGCAAGATGATGGCCGAATGGAACCTGGCTTAAATGGCGGGGCCATTTAATTTTGCGTGGTCTGGCGGCATCATCGAAGAACAGATCACCGTCGTCACGACCGGCAACACGCACGGCGGCGTCTTAGAGACGGTCGGCCTCGTCGGCGACGTGGATGTTACCGTCGGCAGTTCGCAGATCATGCGGCTGGCGGCGCCGGGCAAGCTCACCGACAACGAGTATTACACGCTCGCCGGGCCGGGGCTCGCCGCCGGCACCGTCGCGATACCCGACGCCACGATCAGCGCGCCGGGCGCGATTAACATTCTGCCGGCCGGCGCGGATGCCCACAGCGCCACGTTCGTCGCCACCAAGGCCGTGCCGGTCGGCACCGTGCTCGCCAGCTTCGACGCGGGCAGCGACGCGGTGTTCATCGACGGCGCCGAGTTGCCCGGCGGTGTCATCTACAGCATCTCGGGCACCGCCATCGGCGATGCGGGCGACCGCCCGGTGTCGACCGCCTTCCTGACCTGGGACGGGACGAGCGGGCTGATGTGGGCGCTGGTCGCCGTCAAGCTGGATGAAGACGTTAACAACTACGTCGTGGAATCCCGGCCGGTCACGGCCACAGTCAGCGGCGACTTCCCAGCCGCGCTCAGCGGCATGCCGAGCGGCGACTGGTATTCCATCACCGGCATCCCTTCCGCCGCGCTGGCGGGCCTTACAGCGGGCCTATCGTACAACGTCAGCGGCAACGGCATCCCGGTCGGCTGCACCTTCGTCGCGCCCGCCAGCGGCGCCACGGCGATCACCATCGACCAGCCAGCGAGCTCGGCCGAGCTCGGGGCGCTCCTGACGATCACCGGGCCGCGCACACCGAACGCGCCGTTCGACCCGGCGCTGCACGCGCGGTTCGACGAGGATGTGATCTCGGTCGAGATCGCGCAGTCCGAGGGCGACTTTGCCACGCTGACGGTCGGCTTGCGCAATCCCGGCGTCGGGCTGCTCGCCGCCGGCCGCAATCTCTGGTGCTGGCTCTCCTGGGATCAGGCGTGGCCGGATGGCACGCCCGATCTGGTGCCGCTGTTCAATGGCCGGCTGGTCGGCATCCCACGCCTCGCAGCCGGCGAGTTGGTCGAGCTTCAGTTCCTGGCGCGGCCCGACGATTACAACGCGCAGAAGGCGGCGCTGGCAGCCTCGCTACAGGTGCTGCCGTATTGGGACCCGGTGTGGCTCGCCACCAACATCAGCGCCGACACGGTGCTCGAAACCTACTCGGCGCTCTGGCACATCGACCGCACCACGCTGGCGCTCTCGATCAGCGACATCATCGAGGGCGAGGACGGCACGATCACGATCGCCGAGGACCGGGCGCTCTACGAGAATTTCTCGTTGGCCTATGGCGAGCCTCCGCTGGTGGCCACCGCCGTCAAGGGCACGGTGTCGTGGTCGCAGCAGGGGCAGGGCATCATTGACGTGACGCCCAACATTGTGCGCGCCTTTGATGCACTCGGGGCGGCGCCCTACGGCACGTTGCCGCTCGGTCTGCAAGCCTATCCGCGGTGGCTGCGCATCGGCGGCAGCGGCATGATTCAGGCGCTGTACGGCGACGGCCTGGAGAACAGTTGGCCCAAGCCGGGCACCAATATCGGCGGCGGCTGGTCGCTCAGTCAGCTTACCGATAGTTCCGGCAAGCCGCTGTGTTTTATCGAGGAGGCGTCGGTCAACAACAAGGGAGGCTGGCTCACGCCATTGAACTACAACGTCGTTTTCTCGGCCGACCAGATTGCGAACCCGCCCGATTCAACTCCACCATCCGACTCGGAGATTGTCTTGAGCCAGGGGCTTAGGCGCGTGGTGTTGAGCTTCCCGCTTCAGACCTACAACATCCGCATGCGTGTCGAGTATCGCGCCGACCGGCCGCGCACCGAAACGGTTAGCGCGGTCCTGACGGCGGATGTGCAGCGGGTGCTTTCCGACACCGCCGACAGCGACCGGGAAACCATCGAGCTTACCTCCGATTTCGTCGCGCAGGGCGTCGATCCCGGCGGCGGCGTGCCGATCGGCGATCTTGCGTACAAGAGCTATTTCCAAACCGAGCGCGGCACGGCCAGTTTTGAATATCTGCTGTTGGCCGCGCGGGCGAAGATGCGGGCGAGGGCGCGCTCGGTCGAGGTTACGCTGGCCGTCGATTGGCGCACCGCGCTCGACATTGGATTGCGCCACAGCATCACGCTGCTCGACAGCCGGCTACCGGGCGGCAGCGCCACCGGCAAGGTCAAGAGCTACACGCTGCGCTGCGCCGATGGGGTGATGCTCGGCGAGTTCGTGATCGGCTGTACCATCGGCAACGGCACGCCCAGCGTCGCCGCCATAGGGGAAAATACCTATGTCGACGATCCCTACGTCGAGAACGGCTGGCAGGTTATGGCCGGGGCGCAGTACCCGCTGATCGAGGACGAGCTTGCTTACGAAACGCTCGACGCCTTCGTCGTGGCAGACGACGGAATCAACCTCAGCCACTTCACCGCCGACGAGGCGGTTAACTACGTCACCGTCGAGAACGCGCTGGATACCCAGCTTGAAGAGCTGGCCAAATACCAGGGCGCTTTTTCGACGACAAGCGGTGGCGACCCGCTAACCAAGGCGCGCGAGATGACCACCACCGTTGCACTGGACTTGCGGCCGGTTCAGGGCTCGGAGTTCCACACCAACTTCTTTCCGGCGCTGACGCAGTTGTCATTGCCGAAGACCATCGACCTGGCCGCGGAGTAAGCAATGCCGCACGGCTTTGAATACATCGTCCGGCCCTACCAAAGCCCAGACACCTTCGGCAACACGGTTATCCCGGCGACGCCGAAGGGCACTCGGGAACGCGCGTATTTGACCTGGGGCGGCAAGGGCACGATGCCGAGCCTGCGGTTTACCGGGTTAGACTTTAATACGCAGGAACGGAAGAAGGATGTTGTGCACGACGAGCAAGATCGCGAGAGCGACATCATCCGAATCGAGCAGCCGGGAAAACCGGAGAACTATGTGGATGTCGCGCGGGCGCGAAAGGTTAAACTTAAGAGGGACGAAACCGAGATAACGCCGCAAGAGCTTGCCGACCGTCAGTACGCGGCGAGCGGGCTCGATCCGAGATTGGACCCATACAAACCGAATATTGCCGCGCCAACAAACAGCAATATAACGAAATCGACCGGGCCGGATACTTGGAACATGAAGAACCAACAGTAGAATGGTCTTTGTCGAAGACCCGTGGTCGCGCATCGTTGCGGTGCATTGGGCTGACGACGGGCCTCCATTACCACCGCCCGACGACGTTGGCATCCAGTGCGGCAGCGGGTGGTTCCCCTTCGGCGGGTGGTTCCCCGGCGGCGACGGCTTTCCGCCGCAGCCATCTGTCGGGGAGGCAAATATGTTGGTCGAGCATGGCGGCGTTCACTGGAACCCCGCTGTGGCCGTGACACCCGTTGAAAATCCTTATCTGTTTTTTGTTCCCGGCCTCAACGCGCGCGGCCTGACGATACGCATCAAGTGGCAAGGGGTGTTACCGCCCACACACGAGGGCGTCCTGCCCCTCGTGGCGGGGCTTTGGATACTCCCCGGCAGAGCGCCTATCCCGCCATATAACGATGCCAACGGTAATCCACTGCCAATAGACGAGCGCCCGCCGTTTAGTCCGCCAACGGTAAGCGATCAGGTTATTGGCACCGGGAGCGTGGCGTTTAACGGGCCGGAAATCCAAATCGGGAAATACGATATGGCATGTACGGTTGTCGCTGGTTATGCGGCCGACGACTCATCGCGAAGCGCGGCACAAGTGGCGGCGATTCCTTCTATGCCGTTTATTCCGTCCATGCGCGCCGATGGGCCACCGCATTTTGGCTTTCCAGGCGATCATCCCGGCGACGGGATTTGGATCTCGGTCGAATATGATTGCGGCAGTTAATTAAATGGATCTGACCTTTCGCCTGCCGGGACCGTGGGGATCTGGCAAGGGCGCAAACCTTCAACCGACGGAGGTCGACAATAATTTCTGGGAACTGGCCCAGGCGATTGTAGACCTGCAAAGCAACCCCGCGCAGCCGGTCGGCATCTCGTCGATCAGCGTCAGCGGTACGCAGATGACGATCACGCTGACCGATGGCTCGACCATGGGTCCGTTTACGCTGCCGGTGCTGACGTTCCGCTGGCGCGGCGAGTGGGTGCCGGGCGCCGCATACGCTGAGCTGGATGTCTTCAGCGTGCTCAACACCGGCATCTTTATGGCGGTGCTGGATCACATCAGCGGCGCTACCTTCGACCCAGACATCGCAGTCGATGGCGAGCCCGCGCTCCAGCAGTTGTTCGGGTCGGCCGATGCAAGCCTGTCGGCGCTGACGGACGTTGATGCCGACGACGTCGAGGGCGGCGACGCCTTAATCTGGGACGAGACAGCAGCGCTGTGGCGCGCCACGCATCTCGGCGGGATGGCGTATCAGGAAAGCAACGACGTGCTGATCAGCGGCGGGCAGATCGGGGGATTACCCGCCCCGATCCAGCCCGGCGATGCCGCGACGAAAGCCTATGTCGACGCGCTGCCGGCCGGGATGATGGTTGCCGACCGCACGATGATGGCCAACATCTCCGGGCTGACCGGCCCGGCATTAGCCAACACGCTCAGCGATTTTCTCGATTACGCGCTGCTGACATCGGCGCGCGGCACGCTCCTGTATCGCGCGGCAGCCGGGTGGGATGCGCTGGCGCCGGGCACCGCCGGCCTATTCCTGCGCACCGCCGGCACGGGCGCGGACCCGAGTTGGGAGGTCGGGGCTTCCGGCGTCACCAGCGTCGGCGCCGGCACCGGGATCACAACCGGCGGCTCGGCGATCGTCGCCACCGGCACGGTTGCGCTCGCGGCGATTGCCGACAACAGCTTTTTGGCGAACATCAGCGGCGCCAGCACGGCCCCGACGCCGACCACGCTGACCGCTTATCTCGACCATTTGCTCGGCACGGCGCGCGGCACGATCATCACGCGCACTGTTGGCGGCTGGGTGTCGCTCGCTCCCGGCTTGACCGGCCAATACCTGAAGGCACTCGGCAGCGGCGCTGACCTCGTGTGGGATAGCCCGGCCGGCGCGGGCACGGTGACCAGCGTCGCCAGCGGCAGCGGCCTGACGGGCGGGCCGATCACTGGCAGCGGCACCCTGGCGCTCGCCGCGATTGCCAACAATTCGGTGCTGGCGAACATCAGCGGCGGCAGCGCGGCGCCCGGTGGCGCGACGCCATCTCTGCTATTCGATACCGTGTTCGGGGCAACGCAGGGGAGCATCCTCTATCGTAATGCCAGCGCGTGGGTGGTGCTGACGCCCGGTACCAGCGGCCAGCTTTTGACGACGGCCGGGGCGGCGGCAAATCCTAGCTGGCAGAACGCGCCGACCGGGGCCAGCGTGGCGAGCCTGCGGATCGTCTCCAACGTCAGCGGCGGCACGGCGGCCCCGATCGGCAACACGATCAGCGCGGTGTTCGACGCCATGCTCGGCTCAAGCCGAGGCATGATCATCTACCGCGGCGCCGGCGGCTGGTCGGTGTTGTCGCCCGGCACGTCAGGGCAGCTATTGCAGACCGGCGGCACCGCTGGTGATCCCAGTTGGGTAACGGGCGCCAGCGGCGGCATCAGCGACGCACCGAGCGACGGGACGGCCTATGGCCGGCTGAATGCCACCTGGGCGGGCGTGGCGGCGCTGGCCAGCCCGACATTCAGCGGCACGCCCGCGGCGCCGACCGCGGCGCCCGCGACAAACACGACGCAGATCGCCAACACGGCATTCGTGCAGGCTGCGGTGGCTGCCGGCGGCGCCGGCATCAACCAGCTAACCGGCGATGCGACGGCCGGGCCGGGCAGCGGCAGCCAGGCGCTCACCCTCGCCGCCACCGCAGTGGCGCCGGGCGCCTATACCAACGCCAACATCACGGTCGACGCAAAGGGGCGCGTGACGGCTGCCAGTAGCGGCAGCAGCGGCGGCGCGACGCCGCATCCCGGCTATCGCTCCGGGGTCTACTACACAAAAACATTGTCGGCGGTCGGCACCAATGCCGCGGTCACCGCCAACCGCATATACGCGACGCCGATCTTTATCGCCTCGGCGCTGACCATCGACGCCGTGCAGATTTATGTCGGCACGCTGGCATCGGGCTCATCGGGCGAGCTAGGCTTATACGCCAATTCCAACGGCGCGGTTGGCTCCCTGGTCAGGGATTTTGGCACAGTCAGCACGGCCGGCAGCACGGCGCAGACAATCACCGGATTCACCCAGTCCGTCACCGCCGGCTGGTACTTTCTGGCAGCGGCCTTTTCCAGCACGCCGTCGATTATCTCGTCGGCCGCCACCGATGTTTCGGTGCAGCACCTGCTCGGCGTTACCGCTTTGATTTCGAGTTTCCAGGGGTTCCAGGGGTGGATCGCCAATTGGACGTTCGCCGCCGGGGCGCTGCCGACAAACCTGACCAGCCCGGCGCAGAGCAACCTATCGATGCCGCTGGTCGCCTTCCGGGTGCAGTAGGAACCATTCCCATGATTTTAGAAATCCTGTTCGTCGTGGTCATGTTCCTCTGGTTATTGACGATCCTACCGCTGCCGCCGATGGCGCCATTCGCATCATCGAACGTGTTTTTCGCCTTCGTCGCAGTATTGCTGCTCGGGCTCTACATCTTCCTTCCCACGCTGCGGTGAGCGAGAATCAAGCCTCCCCTGGCGTCACTGCCGCCGTTGCGGATGTCACTCGGATATTAATTAGCGCACTGCCGCCGGCATTCTTAATGCTGTGCGTACTGAATGCGGCCTTTCTCGGCGGGACGTTGTGGTTCCTGACTAACCAGATGGAAAAGCGCACCGATATCGTGGGCAAAATGCTGGACCGGTGCATGGAGCAGCAGGTGCACAAGTAAGTGGGCCGGGTCCTGGCGGCAGCGCTGCAACTGATAGTCCTGCACCGGGTTGATGGCGGCGAGGTGCTGGTCAGCCCGCCTCATGTTGTTAGTTTGCACGCGACGGCGGAGGCGGTTGGGAAACAAAATAAGTTAGTTGTCGGCAAGGCGCTTTGCGTGATGTGGCTCGCTAATGGAAAGTTGCTCGCCGTGCTGGAGCCGTGCAATGTTGTGAAACAGTTACTGGAAGCGGTGGCGAAATGATCGTGAAACTGACCTACACCAACGCTCTGCCGATCCCCGTCCTGCTGCGCTCCAACATGGGCTCGGGGCAATCCCTACAGCCCGGCCAGCCGCTGGAGATGACGTTCGATATGCACGAGGACGCGAGGACGAAGGTTGCCGAACTCGTCCTTATCTGCGAACCGGCGTAAATATCAACCACGAAAGGAAACGACACATGGCATATGTAGCAGTAAGCGCTTCGCCGATCCGGGTCAGGCAAACCGGCGGTGGTCCGGTCGATCCCGATTATGGGGTAGGCGGCGAACATCCCGATCAGGGACTACCGCCCTATCCGGATCAGGGTCTGCCCATTCCGCCTCCGGGCGTCTGGCCGCCGCCAACCATCTCGCACCCGATTGTGCCTATTCCGCCAGGCAGCTCGGTCCCGCCCGGTACGATCTGGCCGTCACCAGGGCATCCCGATCAGGGACTCCCGCGCCCGCCAGCTTATCCAGATCAGGGGCTGCCCGGAGCGCCCGGGCATCCCGACCAGGGGCTTCCGGGAGAGCCAGGACATCCCGATAACACGCTGCCGCGTCCGCCGGGTTCGCCCGATCAGGGGCTGCCGAGCCAGAAATTCTGGATAGTTGCCGGCATCCCCGGCTATGGCTGGCGCTATGTCTGCGTCGATCCGAGCCTGAGCGTGTCACACCCGATCGCGCCGACGCCGACCCCAAAGTAACCGCGCCGTCTGCGCGGCGGCGCTTCGGGCGGCGTTCACCGACGAGAACCGCTTGACCACTGGCCCC
>Ga0184611_1000048_pt1 | contig 20841 bp, 17 predicted proteins | sample PLM3_5_coex_FD_133162 | JGI IMG/M metagenome (GOLD analysis project Ga0184611, IMG submission 133162) | Groundwater sediment microbial communities from an aquifer in East River, Colorado, USA - PLM3_5_coex | ecosystem: Environmental > Terrestrial > Soil > Riparian zone | place: USA: East River...
TGTCTGCGGAATTTTAAACCATTCAGTTTTCTATTTCTTAATTCTGCCCACAATAATTTTTCAGCTTCAGTTGACTCTTGCCTCAGCTCTCTTCCATATTGATATAATTTGGCAATCGCTTCTTTATGCAAATTATCGTTGTAAGATTCGATCATGCTATTTGCGATTAATGTATTCAATCCGCCATTTCACCTCACCCCATCATTATTTTTTAAATCATGAAGAAACCGCCTCCCCTCTCCTTAAGGAGAGGGGTTGAAGACTCTACATAAACAAGAAAATTTCATGGGGTGAGGTCAAAGATGCTGCATATAAGTTGCCAGATCCTTATCCCCCCTCCCACTCAAACAAACAACCACTTTATCTTCTTTATTAAATTTCACCAAATTCAATGCATGCAATGCATGTGCACTTTCCAATGCAGGAATGATCCCTTCCAACTTTGCCAATTCAAATGCGGCAGTCAATGCTTCAGCATCAGTTGCACTTAAAAATTTTGCACGACCGCTATCATATAAATGTGCATGCAAAGGCCCGATACCAGGATAATCCAACCCTGCGGAGATACTATGCGGCTCCACAACCTGCCCATCTTCTGTTTGCATTACCAAACTTTTACTTCCATGTAGGACACCAGGTTTACCTAATTGAGTTGTGGCAGCACTCAATCCGCTATTGATACCATGACCTGCCGCTTCCACGGCGATCAATTGTACAGAAGGTTCATCCAAAAAATGATAGAATGCGCCAGCGGCATTACTGCCACCACCAACACAAGCAATTACATAATTAGGCAATTCACTTCCTGTTTTATCCAGCAATTGTTTACGCATCTCGTCACTTATTACACTTTGAAACTTCGCCACCATATCAGGATAAGGATGCGGCCCAACAACACTACCAATTATATAATGAGTATCGTTCGGATTATTTATCCAATCACGGATCGCTTCATTCGTTGCATCTTTCAATGTCTTGCTGCCAGAAGTAGCAGGAATAACTGTTGCTCCCAGCATTTTCATTCTTGCCACATTTGGTGCCTGCCGTTCAATATCTTTTTCACCCATGTATACAATACATTCAACACCTTTTAATGCACAAACAGTCGCTGTAGCCACGCCATGTTGACCTGCGCCTGTTTCAGCAATAATTCTTTTTTTACCCAATCGTTGCGCAAGCAATATCTGCCCGATAGTGTTATTAATTTTATGTGCGCCGGTATGACAAAGATCTTCTCTCTTAAGAAAGATCGTTGTTCCATATTTATCACTCAATCTCTTTGCGTGATATAAAGGAGTTGGTCGGCCTGCATAATCTCTCAGCAATTCATGAAACTCTTTTTGAAAAGATGCCTCATTCATTATTTCCAAATAACGACTCTTGAGTTCCTCTACATTCCGGTGAAGCATTTCGGGAATATAGGCTCCCCCGAATTTTCCGTAATACCCAAATTCATTTGGTTGTTGATATGATGTTTTTGTTGCCATTCGTCATTGTGAGGCGAAGTCGAAGCAATCTCCTCAATGTTTATTATTATGTTATCAGCTTTTTGAATTCTATTTAGCATTTGTTGCGTCGCACTCTTGTACGTTCAGTCCATTATTCTGCTTGCTCTTATATCTGTTTCGTCTCTATTACTTTTTCCAATATTACATATTTCACATAATGTTTGATAATTATCAAATTCATCTTTACCTCCTTTTGATCGAGGTTTAATGTGATCAATATGTAAAATAATCCCATCATCAGCACAACGTCCACAACCAAGGCATCGCCAATTATCTCTTTGAAAAACTTGCCAGCGAATTCCTGGCATCACCCTTATTTTTGTTTCCGCTTTAGCTTTTATAAGATTCAAATCAAGATCATTGTCGTCTGCTTGCTTTGAAACAGCTTCCTTTCGCTCCAGAAACCACCAGGTATTAGCTTTCATAACCAATTTTTTGAATTCAATTTCTTGTCCTTTTGCAATCTGGATGTAGGAGTGAAACATAGGGTATAAAAGACTTAATCTATCAATCACCGATTTAAGCTGATCATATCCTATGGGATAAACAACCGGATCAGAAAATATTGTTGTATCAAAGTCACCTCTTTTAAACTTTGTTTCCAGCCATTCTTTATTATTAGTAAGCCAACTATTTTGAGAACGAGCTCTGTTGTCAAAAACTCTGGCTGCCTTTTGTATAGTATTAATAACAGAATTATTCTCCTCTAAAAAATCAAAAATCTTTCTATAGGAATTTTTGGACAAAAACTTATTACTATGACCAAGTAGAATAAATAGCCCGGTATTTACTAAATGTAATTCAATGGTAAAGGAAGTGAGTTGAGGTTCTTCTCCATTGGCCTTTTTGATACCATTCCATTTGCCAAATTTTCTTTGCCCCCGTATGCTGATTCTAGCATACTGATAATCTTTTTTAACATCATTAACCCGTTCATGCAACCGATAATGAGGGGCCTGAGCTATCATGCAATCATCAAATACATTTACACCATAAATTTTGTGAATTTGATTTATAGCATAATTCATTATAACCTGCATCTTAGGCAAAATGGAATTGCGGATTGCTTGAGCTTTTAATTGTAAATCATCAACCAGAAACAATTCCTGATCATCTTTATCAAATACGATATTTTCTAATTTTTCCATAGCATCATGCGTACCTACGGCACGCAAAACAATTTGTGCCTATTTATCTACCGACCAGTTGTGCCTACGGCACAAATCTCTTTATCTCATTCTCTCCTTAAACTCTTAGCTTTATTTAAATCCCTGTAAAAATTTTAATATCGCAGCCATATCTTTTAAACCCGGTGATAATTCAAACTTGCTATTGACATCAACCGCAAAAAAATCAGGATGTTTAAATGCTTTTACTTTTTGTGCATCATCCGGGCCAATGCCACCGCTGAGAAAAAATGGCTTTTCAATTTTCGCTTTCTTTAAAATATTCCAATCAAACTGTTGACCTGTACCGCCAAAACTCTCTTTCAATCCTGACGTATCAAAAAGATAAAAATCACAGGCTGCATCATAAGGCATGACCATCTCATCGATATCAATAGACTCATCTCCGGCGATACGAAACGCTTTTATCACTTCCACTTCTGCACTTAGCTCCTCGCACATTTCTGGCGTTTCATTGCCATGCAACTGCACAATATCCAACCCATATTCATCGATCGCATCCAGCAATTCCGAATAACCGGGATTTACAAACACTCCCACTTTCTTTATATCAAAATCCGCATCTTTAACTTGCTTGCCGGTGATCTTATCGCCCATATACCGCGGCGAGTCCTTATAAAAGATCAAACCTGCATAATCAATATTCAATGCTTCTAATTGCTGCAACTGCTTGAACTGTGTGATGCCACAAACTTTTATATTCATTTACTTAGCTTTTTAACTCCCAAATTTTCGGCAAATTTTCTAATACTGTTCACATCCTTCACTCCCGGTCCAATTTCAAACTTTGTATTTATATCAATAGCAAATAATTTTTCTCCTGCCGGTGTACTTATAAAATCCTCCAGCTTTTTTTCATCACCCGGCTCAATACCTCCGCTCAAAAAATATGGCTTAAGAGGCACCGACTGTTGCAATATCGTCCAATCAAATTTTTTACCCGTCCCACCATAGCCAACGCCCAACGTATCGAACATAAAAAAATCACACACTTCAATATAAGATTGCGTCATGTGCATGATACTGTCGTTATCACTCAGGCGAAAAGCTTTGATCACAGAAATATAATCAGCGATCTTATCGCAGAACTTCGGGTTTTCATCACCATGCAATTGTACCATATCTAATCGATGATCTTCCACCGTTTTCATCAGCTCATCATAGGTTGGATTTACAAACACTCCTACTTTAATAATTTTTCCTTTGATCTGCCGCATTTTTTCCGGGCTTATTTTCTGCACCATGTATCGTGGCGACTTGGGATAAAAAATAAAACCGGCAAATGTGACTCCCAGGTCATCAAGGGCATTTACCTGTTGAGGCAATGTGTTTCCGCAAACTTTAATCTTCATGTGCTTTTGCTTTTAATTGTTTTACAAACTCAGCAAAAGCAATCGTTGGGTTAGTAGCTTTCATAAAATTTTCTCCAATAAGAAAACCATCAAAGCTATGTTGTTTAAAAAGTAAAATATCATTTACACTGCTGATCCCGCTTTCCGCTACTTTAAATTTAGGGAAAGGGATCTTTTCAGCCATACGCAAACTTCTTTCAATATCCACTTCAAAAGTCTTTAAGTTCCGGTTATTAATACCTATAATATTTGTCTCCTCACAAATATGCCCGAGTTCTTCCTCGGCATGAAGTTCCAATAAAACTTCCAATCCAAGGTTTTTTGCAAAAGATGCCAGTTGCTTTACTTCAGCGACTGTTAAACAAGCGGCGATCAGCAATATTACATCCGCGCCGATCGATTTAGCTTCTACCAGCTGGTACTCATCAATAACAAAATCCTTTCTTAAGATCGGGATCTCATTTATTCTTGCTTTGATCAGATCTTCATCACTACCACCGAAAAAATGTTCATCAGTTAACACGGATAAACAGGAAGCCCCATTCTCCGTGTATCCTTTTGTTACATCTATAACATCAACATCAGGGTTTATTATTCCTTTTGATGGTGATCTTCTTTTAAATTCAGCAATAATGCCAGTCCTTGATCTATCCAATAAAAAATCTTTTAATGGCAGTACAGCCCTGGAAAATAATTCCCGCTTCTCAAGGTCAGCAGTTTTCACATTTGACTTTCTACTTTTGACTTCTTCCCTTTTATATTCAATTATTTGTTCGAGTATATTCATAAACTTCGATCTATAAGACACCAAGTCCCCCTTTAGGGGGATTTAGGGGGTTTGCAAACTGATTAATTTATCTAAGCTCTTTTTTGCCTTACCACTCTCCAGGCTTTCTATTGCTGCATTAAATGCATCATCATAGGCTTTATAATTGCCTGTACAATACAAAGCCATCGCTGCATTAGCCAACACTACTGCATTTTGTGCCCATGATCCATCTCCTTTTAAAATTTTTAAAAAGATCTTTGCCGCCTCCTCAACAGTATTGCCACCCTGAATATCTGTTGCTTCCACCATTCTTTTTCCAAGTTGTTCCGGCGTCTTCACACTTTCACCCTCGTTAGTGATAACCTTGGTGTCATTTGTTAAAGAGATCTCATCATAGCCATCAAGGCTGTGAATTATGGTAAATGATTTTTCTGTTTGCTGTAACAGGTAATTATAGATCCTTGCCATCTCCAAACTGAATACTCCGACCAACTGGTATTTCGGATGCGAAGGATTTACCATTGGTCCAAGCATATTGAAAAAAGTTCTCATCGCAAGATTCTTCCTGATAGGCCCAACAGTTTTTAAAGCGGGATGAAATAATGGCGCATGCAAAAAACAAATATTAGATTCCTCCAGCTCCTTCTTTAATCTTTCATTATCATTTTTGAATTTGTATCCCATTTGCTCCATCACATTCGAAGCACCACTGATCGACGAAGCGCCATAGTTTCCATGCTTGGCAACTTTTTGCCCCGTGCCTGCAACTATAAAACAACTGAGTGTCGAGATATTAAATGTATTTTTTCCATCACCACCGGTGCCAACAATATCTATTGTATTGTATTCAGTAAAATCAACCGGTAAACAAAGCTCAAGCAAGGCATCACGAAAACCTTGTAATTCATCAATCGTTATGCTTCGCATCAAATACACCGTCATGAATGCGGTTATTTCATGTTCGTTGTAAGTGCCTTTGCCAATGTTGACTAAAACTTCTTTCGCCTGATCCCGACTAAGTGTTTTGTGTTCGAATAAATACTGTAACGTCTTTCTCATTTTATCACGAATTAAAATCGAATTACACGAATTATTTCTTTAACCAATTTCTCATTATAGCTTCTCCCATTGGCGTCAATACACTTTCAGGATGAAACTGGACTCCCTGCACATCAAAAGTTTTATGTTGCAAACCCATGATCATTCCACTTTCATCTTCGGCAGTTATTTCTAATGTGTCCGGAAAATTTTCTTTTGAAACAACCCAGGAATGATAGCGACCTACTTCCAATTCTTCCGGCAGCCCTTCAAATAGAAAACTTTTCACTTTCAACTTTTCACTTTTAACTTTCACCGGCGTCGCTACTCCATGAAACACCGAGCTAAGATTTATAAGTTCTCCCCCGAATGCCTGGCCGATTGCCTGGTGACCGAGACAAACACCAAGTATAGGTTTTGATAAAGCATATTCTTTTATCAATGGCAAAAGCAAACCAGCTTCTTCAGGAATGCCCGGCCCCGGAGATAAAATGATCTTATCATACTCTTTTACTTTCTCCATTGGTATCTGGTCGTTGCGATATACATCCACTTTTTCATGGGTGATCTTCTCAACCAAATGAACAAGGTTGTAGGTGAAAGAATCATAATTATCGAATACTAATATTTTCATATAAAGAGAGTCCATCGTCCATGGACCATGGTCTATGGTCAACTGATATTTTCGGCAAACTCTATCGCCTTTTTCAAGGCCCCTAACTTATTATTCACTTCCTGCAATTCACTTTCAGGTTTGCTTGCTGCCACTACGCCAGCACCTGCCTGGTATGTCAATGTGTTTTGCATACTTAAGAAAGTGCGGATCATGATGGCGTGATTGCAACTGCCATCAAAACCCATAAAGCCAATGGCGCCCCCATAATAATTTCTTGCCGTTGGCTCGTAACTATCGATCAACTCAATTGCTTTTATTTTCGGGGCACCGCTTAGTGTTCCGGCAGGAAATGTTTTTGCCAGTAATTCAAATGGATTGCTGCCTGCTTTTACTTTGCCATTTACTTCACTCACCATATGAATAACATGACTGTAATACTGAATGTCTTTATAGTGAGTGACCGTTACCTCATCACATACACGACTCAGATCATTTCGTGCAAGATCAACAAGCATTACATGTTCTGCATTTTCTTTTTTGTCCCCTTTTAATAATTCAGCAGCAAGATGATCCTTATCATCGTCTCCTGTTCTTTTGAAAGTACCGGCGATAGGATGAACAATTGCTTTACCATTCTGAACAATGAGTTGAGATTCCGGAGAAGAGCCCATTAGTTTATAATCACCATAATCAAAGAAAAATAAGTAAGGGGAAGGATTGATGCTGCGTAGCGAACGATAGACATTGAATTCATCGCCGGTAAACCTTTGTTGAAATCGCCTGCTTAATACTATTTGAAACACGTCGCCGCGATGACAACTTGAAATTCCCTTTTCAACCATATTTCTATAATCAGCATCGGTAACATTCGAACTTTCATCACCTTTTCTTTTGAAAGGAAAAACAGGAACATCTTTACTGCGGATCAATGATTCAATAACAGGCATTTCACTTTCTATCCCGTTTATATGATTTTCGCAGATATACAATTCATCTTTAAAATGGTTAAATACGATCACATATTGATAAAGCCGGTAACGCATAAAGGGAATAACAGGCACAGTGCTTTGTGTTCTTAATTTTACGGTATCAAAAAACTGTACGGCATCATAAGAAGTATACCCAAATAACCCTTGCGCAAACTTTACTTCCTTCGTTTCCATCTTTACGCAGTCAAACCTGTTGGCAAAATCCCAAACCATCTGCGGTACTTCCATTATATTCTTTATATCGATCCGCTCAGGTTTATGACCCGGAAGCTTGAACTCAACATTTTTGGTTGAAGTGATTTCTATGCCGCCAATTGCATTAACACAGATAAATGAATAACTGTTCTCGGCTGCATGATGATCCGTGCTTTCCAAAAGAACGGTATCTCTGAAACGATCACGAAGCCGTAGATAAACACTAACCGGTGTATACACATCGGCAAGCAATTTTTTACAAGTGGTTAAAATTTCAATTTTCTTCATGCCCCTGGTCCGCCAATGGCGGAGTATTTAAGTTTATTAATAAATGCTGCCTTACTCTCCGCCTGAGGCGGAGATGGGGCAAATAAAAAACCCCGAACTATTTCGGGGCATATATATTTATACAATACAGTAATGACTTACAGCACCCCGAAAGAGTTTGTATGCCACCACCAATATTGATTTGCTTGTTTCATGCTGATACAAATATAATAGCAAAAACAGAATGTGCAAATTCTTTTTAGATTTACTGAATGAAAAGGATCGTTCTTATTGCACTGATTGCTTCATTTAGTCCGTTTTACTTCTATGCATGCCCGGCAGATACAACTATAAAGGGAATAGAGGTCAGTTTTACCTATACAAAGGAAATTTTTCCGGAATCATGGCAACCTGCCCCTGTAAATGCCCTTGGCGAAACCATTGCCGCCTCTGAAATTTTGAGAAGTGCAGCTGCTGCAATGAAAGCACTCAACAAATACCCCGAGAATGTTTTGACACATAATCTGAAGGCTGTTTATTTTTTGAAAAGCATGAGTTTTTTTGGTGTAGGCTATGGAGCTACTAATTCAAATGACGTAGTTTATATTTCCAGCAACGGTATGACGAGGGGTTATACTGACTTTTACCTCGAAAAATCTTTCCATCACGAGTTTTCCAGTATTCTTTTCAGGAATTACCCCTCGGTACTTGATACCGTTGAGTGGAAAAAAGCAAATGGAAACGGGTTTGATTATAATGATCCGGAAAACGGTGTGGGCGCCATTCGTAGTAAAAAATCTTCCGAAGAATTGGATACAGCGCTGGCAAGAATTGGTATGCTAACACAATACGCAATGTCAAGCCTGGAAAATGACATTAATACAATTGCCCAGAATTTATTCTTACCGGATAATAATTTTTGGGAAATAGCAGATCACTATCCTCTTATTAAGAAAAAAGTAAAGTTGCTTATTGCTTTTTACAATAAGATCAACCCGATTTTTACAGAACAATATTTTCGCAAGATCAATACTCAATAAAAATAAAATGGATATCCTGAATAAAAAAGTAGGCACCAAAGGAATGTTTTATGTGGAGAACGATAAAACGATCCTCGCAAAAATGGTGTACACTATGCCATCGCCTGGCAAAATGATAATCGAACATACAGAAGTAAGCGAGGAACTGAAGGGACAAAATGTAGGTCTCCAACTTGTAAAGACAGCCGTAGAATTTGCAAGAGCCAATAGTATTAAAATAATTCCTTTGTGTCCCTTTGCCAATTCAGTGTTTAAAAGAAAACCGGAGTTTGCTGATGTATTGGCGAAATAATTATGAACCCGGCCGCAGAATTACTATTTAACTTTACTTGCGTCGCAGCCGATAGCTATCGGCTCTTGTGCTGCATCAATTCTATTCATCAATAACATGAGCAAATTTTTTTTAATCTTTAGTTTCTTTTTCGTCAATCATTCTTTTTCTCAACAAGCTGACAAATACATTTTATTAAAACCCGATCGTGTATTTGATGGAGAAACCATGCAAACCGGTTGGGTTGTATTAGTAAAGAATAACAAAATTGAACAAGCAGGATCAATGATGTTCAAATTACCAGCAGGTACAGAGGTTATTGAACTGAAAGGAATGACCTTATTACCGGGGTTGATCGAAGGTCACTCACATTTATTTCTTCATCCTTATAATGAAACAAGCTGGGATGACCAGGTATTGAAAGAATCAAGAGCCGAAAGAACTGCAAGAGCCGTGAATCATGCAAAAGCAACATTGATGGCAGGTTTTACAACCGTAAGGGACCTGGGAACTGAAGGAGCAATGTATGATGATGTTGGTTTAAAGAAAACAATTGAGAAAGGAGTAATACCCGGACCAAGAATGATCGTAGCAACAAGAGCCATTGTTGCAAAAGGCACCTATGGGCCAAGATCACCATCGCCAGATGTGGAGTTGCCACAAGGTGCAGAAGAAGTTGCAGGATTGGAAGAATTGAGCAGGGCAACCAGGTCGCAAATAGGACATGGCGCTGATGTGATCAAAGTTTATGCGGATTATCGTTATGGACCTAATGGAGAAGCAATGCCAACATTTAGTCAAACAGAATTGGAATTGATCGTTGATATTGCAACAAGTAGCGGACGAAAAGTGGTGGCACATGCTTCAACTGCAGAAGGAATGAAAAGAGCCATTAATGCCGGCATATCAACTATAGAACATGGGGATGGGGGAACAGAAGAATTATTTAAAATAATGAAAGAAAAAAAAGTTGCCTTATGCCTTACCCTTGCTGCTGGTGATGCGATACAACAATACCGCGGATGGAAAAAAGGGATTGACCCCGAACCACAAAGTATTACCAATAAGAAAAAAAGTTTTCAATTAGCATTAAAGTCAGGTGTCACCATTTGCATGGGTGGAGATGTTGGCGTATTTACTCACGGGGAGAATGCCAGAGAAATGGAATTGATGGTAGATTATGGAATGAAACCAGTTGATGTATTAAAATCATCTACTTCGATAAATGCAGATGTATTTGGATATGCAAATAAAATTGGAAGAATAAAAAAAGATCTGTTTGCAGATCTTATTGCAGTTGATGGAGATCCATCGATAGATATCAAAAATATCAGGAAGATAAAATTGGTGATGAAAGATGGTGTCGTTTATAAAAAAGAATAGTTTAAAATTTTGCTCTTTCATTCTTTACTTCGTCGGCTGTAATGGCCGGAGCTTTATTTCCGAAATTGTTTCTTATATATGTTAGCAGGTTTGCAATTCTCCTGTCTTTTAAGTTAGCTTGAGCCGGCATCTCATTTTTATTATTATGGCCAGGATAGTTTTTTAATTCTGCAGATCCTTTAAGCATAACTCTAATTAGTTTATTACTGGAACCCAACACAATTTTTGATCCTGATAATGCAGGGCTAAATGATGGAATACCTTTGGCATCAGTCGAATGACAAGGACTGCATACTCTATCATAAGTCTTTTTTCCCTTTGGCCCTTTCGCCAGATTAGCATCTCCAGGTTTCCAGGAAATCAGTAGTAAACAAATTGCAAATAAAAAAACACTTAAAAGGACCTTCATTTTTAATTCCCTTTGTATATTATTTTCCAAATCCCGCCCTTGCTATCATCGGAAATATACAAAGAACCATTCGGACTTTGAGCTAGGCCACAAAAACGATGATCATCACCCTTATCTTTTTATTCATCATGGGATTTTATAAGTCACTTTCCAAACTCTTCCTTTTTGATCATCGCAAATAAACAATGAACCATCGGGACCTTGTGCAAGGCCGCATGGTCTGAAATCGGCACCCTGCGGTGTTTTAGTTTTACCTGCAAATCCATCAGCAAAAATTTCATAGTCGCCATTTGGTATTCCATTTTTAAATGGAAGGAATACTACAAAGTATCCTTCTTGCGGTCTTGGCGCCCTGTTCCATGAACCGTGAAATGCGATGAATGCTCCATTGCGATACTTCTCCGGGAACTGTGTTCCTGTATAAAACATTAGTCCATTTGGTCCCCAGTGACCCGGAAACGCATAGATAGGTTTCCCTTTATCATCACAGCGGTCAGTTTTTATTTTATCTCCGCCATACTCTGGTTGTACTAATTTTTTCTTTTGCTTTTGATCATAATAACAATAAGGCCATCCAAAATCAGAACCTTTTTTCATTAAGAACATTTCTTCCGCAGGCAGCTCAGCACTTTCCTCTTCGTTATACTTGTCCGGATATAGTTTAGCCAAATCATCGCGGCCATGTTGCACACCATATAATTCATTGGCCCCATCATTCCAGTCAAGCGCCATGATATTTCTTATACCAGTTATATATCGTACACCATCTTTATACGATTGACCTTTCTTATCGGCTTTAAATTGCCAAATGCCACCAGCCGTTTCCAGGATCGGGCATGGGTCTTGTCCTTTAGAACCTTCAGTGCGATCTTTTTCCTGGCAGGCATTTGATGGGGCTCCAATGTTTACATAAATATTTCCTGCATTATCTAATGTTATAGGCTTTGCAGAATGTTGCTCCTTGTTTAAAAGATCAGTAACGATCAATTCTTCGCTGGCAGCATCAACTTCATTATTGGCATTTAATTTATACCGGTAAATTTTTTCATTGGTTGTTGCATAGAGATAACCATTTTTTAGAGCGATACCAGTGCCTTTATAATTTCCAAAGCCACTTATATCTTCTGCTATACCATCTTTATTGGCATCCCGTAAACGAAAAATACCGTGCCCATCTTTCAAGTCTTCGATCTTTGTATAAACATCTCCATTGGAGTTAACAACAATATGACGGGCTTTACCAAGATTATCGGCAAACACAGATGCAGAAAAACCAGCAGGAAGTGTGATGCCCCCGTTGGGAAGTTGCGCTGTTGAAGAATTGTCCTTTTTTTCTTCCTTAGTTTCGGTCGTATTTGATGTGTTATTAGTACAATAACTTAATGCAAAGACAACAGCGATCGCAAAAAAGCTTTTAAGAAATTTCATATAAAATGATTGAGGATAAAAATACTGTATTGTGTGACATGAAAATAAGATAAGTCTTCAATAAAATATTACGGGTGGCGCTGTTCTACACTTTTCAATCATTACCTTCGGAGCAAACCACATGCCGATATGCGACCATTTTATTTTCTTGCCTGGTCATTACTTGCATTTATTTGTTGCAGCACTGCTGAAAAGAGTTCTGCTTCAAAATGGAAATTAGTCTGGAGTGATGACTTCAGTTATTCAGGATTACCGGATTCCACAAAATGGAACTATGATGTCGGTGGTCATGGTTGGGGAAATAATGAACTTCAATTTTATACAAATCAACGATCAGAAAATGCAAGAGTAGAAAAAGGATATTTGACAATTGAAGCAAGAAAGGAAACATGGGAGGGAAAAAATTACACATCTGCAAGACTCATAACAAAGGGAAAGGGCGATTGGCAATATGGAAAAATTGAAGTCAGAGCAAGATTACCAAAAGGTCTTGGTACCTGGCCCGCTATCTGGATGCTGGCCAGCACTACCCCACTTGAATGGCCCGATGATGGTGAACTCGATATTATGGAACATGTCGGTTTTAACCAGGGATTCATTCATGGTTCGATCCATAGTAAAAAATATAATCACGTTATCGGCACACAAAAAACAGATACAATAAAAGTGGAAGACTGCTCAGAAAAATTTCATGTGTATGGAATTGAGTGGAATAAAGACAGCGTTAAAGTATCAGTAGATACAAAAGAATATTTCAAATTTGCCAACGAACACAGCGGGTATGATGCCTGGCCATTTGATAATAAAATGCATTTACTTTTGAATATTGCTGTTGGCGGCAACTGGGGCGGCCAAAAAGGAGTTGATGAAAATATCTGGCCGCAAAAAATGGAGATCGATTATGTGAGAGTATATCAAACCCCCAACCCCTAAAGGGGAGTATTGGAAATTTCAATCGTAGTCGAACCTTATTCTGATGATGAAATGCTTAATTACTAAAGTTGAATTATAAAAATTTGCCTCTCAATCTCCTCTCCAAATAGAGAGGAGATTGAGAGGTGGGGTTAAAACATGAATTATTAAAAATTACAATCATGAGAAAGTTACTTTTCCTTCTGCTCCTTGTTTCTTCTGCAAAACTATTTGCACAAGATGGTTATAAAACGCCACCAAAAGATATCATGGATCTTGTGTTGGTAAAACCTACACCAAATGTAAGTCTTGATGACAAAGCAGAATGGATGCTGTTTAGTCAAAGCAATAGTTATCCTTCTGTGGAAGAATTGGCAAGACCGGAACTGCGGATAGCAGGCCTGCGTATCAATCCAAATAATTTTGCGCCGAGCCGACAAACTTTTATCAATGATCTATGGTTTAAAAATCTTTCTTCTGATAAAGAGTTTAAGATAAAAGGTCTGCCCTCTCCATTAATGGCAGGCAATATCAGCTGGAGCCCTAATGATAAAAAAATTGCTTTTACACATACTACTTCTACTCAAGTTGATCTTTATGTTATTGATGTAGCCGCACAAAAAGCAACGAAAGTTAATAAGCAGCCATTGAATACAATTTCCGGCGGCTATCAATGGATCGATGACAACACATTATTATATCGTACGATCGTAAAACCAATTAGTGCTGCACCGCCAAAATCTTCTGTGCCTAAAGGACCAACGTTACAGGAAAATTATGGCAAAGCATCTCCACGACCTACATTCCAGGACATGATCAAAAATCCTTATGACGAACAACTATATGAATTCTATGGAACCACGCAGTTAGTAAGAAATGTAAATGGTGCGGAAACAAAAATTGGTGCACCGGCAATTTATACAAGCATCTCTGTTTCTCCTGATAAAAAATACATGATGCTTCGTACAATTAAAAAACCATTTTCCTATCTCGTACCAGCTTTTGGTTTTCCTTCTACTGTTGTTATTACAGATATGAATGGCAAACAGGTTAAAATGCTTGCCGATCTTCCATCAGCAGAAACTGCGCCAAGCGGAAATGACAATGTTCAGAATGTTGCAAGAGCATTTGAATGGAGAGATGACGAACCAGCAACTGTGGTTTGGTGTATGCCACTTGATAGCGGTTTAATAAAAACTAAAGTGGATTTTCATGATGCTGTATTCGCTTTGAGTGCACCATTTAGTGGACAGCCTAAAGAGCTTTTCAAAACACAAATGCGTTATAGAGCTGTCAATTGGGGCAATTCTTCTGTTGCATTGGTATTAGAAGCATTGATTGGCAAACAACAATCAAAAATGCACAGATTTAATCCATCAACTGGTCAACTGGAAAAGCTGCTCGAAAGAAATACAACAGATAATTACTCAAATCCCGGCTTCCCTGTTACCGAAAAAAATCAATTTGGGAATGATGTGATAAAAGTCATTGACAATGGGAATAAGATCTTAATGAACAATACAACAGGTGCTTCTCCAAAGGGTGATCTGCCTTTCTTAGCAACATTTGATCTCAATACAAAAAAACTTGATATCATTTGGCGCAGCGATGAGAATTATTTTGAAAGTGTTATTCGTGTATTGAATCCTGACAAGCTTGAATTACTTACAAGAAAAGAAAGTGAAAAAGAGATTCCCAATTACTGGATCAAAAATTTGAAACTAAAAATTGCAGACAGGCAAATAACAAGTTTCACAAATCCATATCCGCAAATGGATGGAGTAAGTAAGCAAAAAATAAAATATAAACGAGAAGACGGCGTGGATCTTACGGGTGACTTGTATTTACCAAAAGGCTACGATCCCAAAAAAGATGGAAAGCTTCCAGTTATCATGTGGGCTTACCCCGCTGAATTTAATTCTGCAGCGGATGCAGCGCAGATCCGCGGAAGTGAACATCGTTTTACATTTATTGGCTATGGCTCTCCTATTTGTTACGTTACTCAAGGATATGCGATACTTAATAATGCCGAGATGCCGATCGTTGCAACTGATAAAGACAAAAAACCAAATGATAATTTCAATGACCAGTTGCGCATGAACGCCGAAGCAGCAATCAATAAATTAGATGAAATGGGTGTTGGTGACAGGAACCGTGTTGCAGTTGGCGGTCATAGTTATGGCGCATTCATGACAGCGAATCTGCTTGCCCATACAAATCTTTTTAAAGCAGGCATTGCACGTAGCGGTGCCTATAATCGTACGCTTACACCTTTTGGATTTCAAAATGAAGATCGTACGTACTGGCAGGCGCCGGACCTGTATAATGACATGAGTCCTTTCATGAGTGCAGATAAAATAAAAACACCGATATTACTTGTTCATGGCGAACTTGATAATAACACAGGCACATACCCGATACAAAGTGAAAGAATGTTCAATGCCATTAAAGGTCATGGCGGCACTGTAAAGTTTTTATTGTTGCCTTATGAAAGTCATGGCTATGCTGCAAAAGAAAATATTCTTCATTTGTTGTATGAACAATATGCATGGGTAGAGAAATATGTGAAGAATGCTGATAAGAATACTCCGACTGGAGAGAAGCAAAAAGCTTTCTGATCAGATTCGTTTAGTTAGTTGAATCCTGTCATTAACTGGCAGGATTTTTTTATGGGCCATAGTAACTCCGGTTGAGCTTTGCTTGCGACGCACAGCCTGCACTGAGCGTAGCGAAGTGTTCAACGTTCTGTAATTCTATTTAACTTTAATAGCATGAAACAATCTTTTGCTTTATGCGTCACGTTCTGTTTACTAGCAATTTCTTGTAAACAACCAGTTAATTCAAATGCGGCTCTTCTATCCCGTATTGACAGTCTTGAAAAAAAAGTAGCAGCTACATATAAACCAGGCTTTGGAGAATTCATGAGCAGCATACAAGTGCATCATGCCAAACTTTGGTTCGCCGGGCAAAATCAAAACTGGGAATTAGCAGATTTTGAAATGCATGAAATAGCAGAAACCTTGGATGCAATAAAAGAATATCAAACCGAAAGAGAGGAATCAAAGAAAGTAGATATGCTGAAGCCGTCTCTTGATGCGGTGAAAGATGCAATAAATAAAAAAGATCCTGCTTTATTTAATAGCAGTTACCTTTTACTTACCAACACATGTAACAATTGCCATAAAGCTGTGAGCTTTGGTTTTAATGTTGTAAAAGTGCCGGAGACACCGCCCTTCAGTAACCAGGCATTTAAATAACATTCTGTTCAATTCCTTAACTTCATTTCAAACTTTCACTTATGCAAAAACTGCTTGCAGGCTTTGTAGCCTTTATCCTTTCTATTCAATTATTCTCTCAAACATTTTCTGATAAATATTTTAATGACATGAAGTGGCGGATGATCGGTCCACATCGTGGCAGCAGAACCGTTGGAGCCGTGGGTGTACCGCAAGAACCAAATGTGTTTTATATAGGTGTAAACAATGGTGGTGTTTGGAAAACGACTGACTATGGAAGAACATGGGTTCCCATTTTTGATGATCAGCCCACCGGTTCTATTGGTGATGTGATAGTGGCTCCGTCAAATCCAAATGTTATTTATGTTGGCAGTGGTGAAGGTTTACAACGTCCCGATCTTTCTGTTGGCGATGGAATTTATAAATCAATAGATGCCGGAAAAACATGGGTGAATCTTGGATTAAAAGATGCACAGCAAATAGGCGGACTGGCTGTTGATCCAAAAGATGAGAATAAAGTTTTTGTTGCAGCGCTTGGTCATCCTTATGGACCAAATGAAGAAAGAGGTGTTTACAGATCTCTTGATGGGGGCAAAAGATGGGAACGGGTTTTATACAAAGATGAAAATACCGGGGCTATACAAGTAACAATTGATCCTAATAACTCAAACATTGTTTTTGCAGATATGTGGGCAGGTAGGCAAGGTCCCTGGGAAAATGGCGCATGGAATGGAAAAGAAAGCGGTTTATTTAAATCAACAGATGGAGGAACAACATGGAAAAAGATCACTAAAGGCTTACCGACAACTGAACAAGGTTTGGGAAGAATTGGTTTTTGTATTGCGCCCTCTGATTCAAAAAGAATGTATGCAACAGTTGATGCGGGAAGAGAAGGAGGCATTTATAGAAGCGATGACGCTGGTGAAAGTTGGACAAGAATGCAAACTGATAACAGGTATTGGGGACGTGCCAGCGATTTTGCAGAAGTAAAAGCCGATCCCAAAAATGCAGACATTGTTTATTCTGCAAATATTGTTACCTGGAAAAGTACAGATGGAGGAAAAACATTCAATGCATTTCGTGGTGCACCGGGTGGTGATGATTATCATCGAATCTGGATCAATCCAAATAACACTGATATAATTTTAATAGCAAGTGACCAGGGAGCGATCATTACTGTAAATGGCGGGCAAACTTTTTCAAGCTGGTATAATCAACCTACTGCACAGTTCTATCATGTAAGCACCGATAATGCATTTCCTTATAATGTTTATAGTGGGCAGCAGGAAAGCGGCAGTGTTGGAATTGCATCAAGAGGAAATGATGGAATGATAACTTATCGTGAATGGCATCCTGTCGGCGCTGAAGAGTATGGTTATGTTGCAGCCGACCCACTTGATCCGAATATTATTTACGGCGGAAAAATTTCAAGATTTGATAAACGAACCGGGCAAACACAAAATATTTCACCCGAAGCAGTGCGAAGTGGCAAGTATCGTTTTGTAAGAACTGCTCCTGTCCTGTTTAACCCGGTTGATAAAAAGACATTGTACTATGCAGGAAATGTTTTGTTTAAAACAATGAATGGAGGCAATAGCTGGCAGATCATCAGCCCTGACCTTACAAGAGAAACTTATGATGTTCCATCAAGTGTTGGTATTTACACAAGCAATGATATGAAAACGATGCCTCGTCGTGGTGTTATTTACACGGTAGCTCCTTCTTATAAAGACATCAACACGATTTGGTGTGGCACTGATGACGGATTGATACATGTAACAAGAGATGGAGGTAAGACATGGAAGAACGTAACGCCTCCGGAAATTACAAGCTGGAGCAAAGTTTCTTTAATGGATGCAAGTCATACCGATGCAAATACTGTTTATGCTGCCGTTAATCGTATTCGTTGCGATGATATGCGTCCGCATATCTATAAAACAAATAATGGCGGTAAAACATGGAAAGAAATTGTAAAAGGTTTACCAAATGATCCAATAAATGTTGTAAGAGAAGATCCTGTTCGCAAAGGATTATTATTTGCAGGAAGTGAAAGAGCGGTATATGTCTCATTTGATGATGGAGAAAATTGGCAGAGCTTACGATTGAATATGCCGGCTACTTCCATTCGTGACTTAGTTATTAAAGACGATGATCTTGTTATTGGCACACATGGAAGAAGTTTTTGGATATTGGATAATATCACTCCACTGCGTCAATTGACGCAACAACTTTTAGCTTCTCCAACGATCCTATATAAACCACAGAATACTTATCGTGTACGTTGGAATATGTACACTGATACGCCAGTACCGCAGGAAGAAGCAGCAGGAGAAAACCCACCTGATGGTGCAATGATTGATTATTTCTTAAATGAACCTGCTAAAGAAATAAGACTTGATATTCAATATCGAAATTATCTTGGCTTAGAACTAAATGGGAAAATTGTAAGGAGCTATTCCAACACTGATACATTATATAAAATTCCTGATGTTAATTATCCCCACTATTGGATACGCCCCCAACAAATACTTACAACGGAACCTGGCCATCATCGGTTTCTTTGGGACATGAAATTTGCTCCATTGAATTTGCCTGTCTCCTATCCTATTTCAGCAACGTATATGAATACTGAACCAAATCAAACCGCACCATTGGTGATGCCGGGGGGTTACATTGCCAGGCTTACAGTTGACGGGAAAGTCTATCTACAAACATTTACAGTCGCCATGGATCCAAGAGTTAAAACATCCTTGCCAAATCTTAAATCACAATATGACCTGTCATTAAACTGTTATGAAAACAGAAAAGAATGTATGAATATTTTAGAAGACATTCGTTCGTATCGTTCCAGTATTCGCAGTCAACTTACAAATGCTGCACCTGCCGTAGCTGATGAATTAAATAAGAAAGATAAAATTGCAAGAGAATTAGAAGCTACACCACAAGGAGGTGCAGAACCAAGTTTCGGCAGATTGAATAGTGGTTTTGCCTCTGTTTTCAATGCACTACAGGATAGCGATATGCCGCCCACAACACAAATGATAAATGCAGTGAAAGAATTAAATCAGCAAATGACAACTTTAAAAAAGAAATGGGAGGATCTAAAAAAATAGGTTAGTTGACAAACTCACCATTTATCATCACCCTATCAATAAGATTTGAACCAAAAGAATAAGGCAAATACGCTAAGGAAGGAATTGGTTTTGTAAAAATGAGATTTGCCTTTTTACCAGGAGTGATGCTTCCAACCTCATCTTGCAATTCCATTGCAAATGCGCCATTGAGTGTAGCAGCATTGATCACTTCTTCAGGTAACATCTTCATCCCGATGCAACTCATCGCTACAACTAAATTCATATTCCCCGAAGGTGATGAGCCGGGATTGTGATCAGAGGCCAATGCAATAGCACAACCTGCATCGATCATTTGTCTTGCAGGTTGAAAGGGCATTCGAAGAAAAAATGCAGCCGTTGGTAATAGGGTCCCTATAGTTTGAGAATTTGCAAGCTTATTAATAATATCACCGTTCACCGTTTCCAAATGATCCACCGAAACTGCATTAAGCTTTATACCGATCTCTACGCCCCCAGAAAAATTAAGCTGGTTCGCATGTATCTTCGCTTTCAATCCCTGGCGCATACCTGCTTTACAGATCATTTCAGTTTCTTCTGGTGAAAAAAAACCGTTTTCACAAAACACATCAATATAATCAGCTAGTTTTTCTTTTGCGATCACAGGCAGCATTTCATTGATGATAAGATCGATATAGCCTTTGTGATCCTCTCTGTATTCCAATGGATAAGTATGAGCCCCAAGAAAAGTTGCTTTGATGGGGATCGGCGATACTTCTTTTAATCTTTTGATCACACGCAACATCTTTAATTCACCTTCAACAGATAATCCATAGCCGCTTTTAATTTCGATCGCACCCGTCCCGAGTTTAATTACTTCATTCAATCTTTTCCATGAAACATCAAAAAGTTCATCCTCACTCATTGCATTCAACTTCTTTGCTGAGTTTAAAATACCACCACCTTTTGCAGCGATCTCCTCATAGCTCATTCCTCTTATTTTATCTACAAATTCTTCATCTCTGCTTGCTGCAAACACTAAATGTGTATGTGAATCACACCAGCATGGAAGAATAAATTGACCGGTCGCATCAATACTCTGATTAAAGTTCGAGGTTGGATGTTTGAGGTTTTGCATACTCCCATATTCTGCTATTAAACCTTTCTCAA